>ULQI01039649.1_pt1 | contig 25193 bp, 14 predicted proteins | sample 1954261 | NCBI WGS metagenome assembly ULQI01 (sample SAMEA4835650, study PRJEB28245) | human gut metagenome | biome: gut microbiome; material: fecal sample | place: Denmark | collected 2008 | reverse complement strand
TTATCCTTTTCCGGGAAGTCCACGGTCTTTCCGTCAAACGCACCCTTGTACATCCAGGTAAAGGTATCGTAATTGCCGTCATCCGCCGCCTTGTCCTCATACTGCGGGATTATTTCATTTCCGTTCCGGTCGACCCAGGTGATGGTGCCGTCCGCTTTCCGGTAGAGACGTTCCAGGTTGGACTTTAAGTATGCCTTGAAGCGGAAGTTTCCGATGCTCTCGGTGCTCTCATCCTTGCTCTCAAGCTTTAAGAGTTTTGCGAACCAGTCCTTTGCAGTCTCATACCAGCCATCCTCGCGGTCGGCGGAGATGTTTTCGGAATGGACTGCCCCGTAGGTGTCATGGGCGTAGTCGATGGTCTTTGTCTCTTCCGTGGTCCGGTTATGACCGCAGAAGCCGCAGATAGCATCCCCGTCCGTGTTCTCGTAGCCGCAGTTTAAGCAGTACCAGACACTCTTGGATTCTTTCAGTTTCTGGATATCCTTATCAATGCGGATCTTCTGGCGCAGGGAACGCTCTTCCACTCCGACCGGAGTTTGGATCGTTCCTTTGCCTGGAGCCCCATCACCGTCCTGGAATGTATAATCCTGCCCCGGATAAGTGAGTGTGGTCTCTACCACATAAGTACCTGCGTTTATTTCCTGTTTTTTAGCGTAATCCTTATAAACAAAAGCTTTTGCTTTCAGGACATCTGTTTCATAAAGTCCACAGGACATCCTGTCACCAGGAGCGAACCGATCGCGTTCATCAGATGACATAGCGTCTAAATCATCCTGGGTCAATGTGTGGGATCCTTCCGGACACACCGCTTTATAAAGGACTTCCAGTGCACTATCGGCATCTGTGTGTTCTACGCCGTAACTGTCCGTATATGGAACATCCACATGAATCACATAATTTCCGGTTTTAGCATCATAAGTTGCCGTAACCTCATTCCACTGACTATGAACGACAGTCGTCTCCTTGTCTTCATATTTCTTTACGTGGATTGTTTCCGGAACTTTTTCTCCGTTTTCATCATATACGGTTTCGCCCTTTTTATAATATTGAGGCGTGTCGATCATTCTTGCACTGATCGTGCCATCTCCGCTAATGGATGCGTCCGGAGTACACAGGGCGCTAACAAAGGTAATGGAACCCGATGTAGTAGTTTTCAGATTGGTGTAATATCCGAAAGCGTCATCCTCGGATCCTGTTTCTGTATATTTTACATACACATAATACGGTTCCACATTTGTATCATCCGGGACGAACGGTTTCCGAATGTAAATTTCGTAGCCGTTTCCATCTTTGGATAATGCTACGAAACCGTCACCACTTGGGTAAGCATCATATGCATAAACGCCAAAGGTAATCGTGTCACCTTTTACTGTGTAACTATCCAGACCGCCGAAGGAATACTGCGGGTGGTCAATGTACCACTGGAGCAAATTACGAATCAAGTCTTCCTCAGTCAGGGCTACACCATTTACGGTCTTGTTTAAGGTAACTTTGACAATCTGTGGTCCGTAAACAGTTTTTGTCGCAACTTCCCCCGGATTAACGCCTGATACGCCGTACCGGTCTGTTTCTCCCTTGCGCACACCCCAGGAATAGACATCCAGAGTTTCGGAGGAATAACTCTTTTGACCGCCGATCATAGCAGACGGAGTAACCATACCCGCTCCTGCGCGAAGCGCTGTTTCCAGTTTCATTTTCACAAACCGCCAATCCGACGATGTGAACTCCTTCGCAAGTCTTATCTGATCCGGATAATAAGTCGTTCCATCGGCAGTCTGGGCAGCAGATCCCTTTAGGCTCTCATCTATACGTGACTGAGAAAAGGTCCTGTTTGTGGTAACCGCCACCTTGCCAACGCTGGTTGTGACCGGGGTTTTTACGGTTAACGGCTTTCCGTCAGCGCCATATTTGATGTCGGACGTGTCAGATTCCGCTTTCTTATAAATAATATTACCGTTCGCATCCGTCTTCGGGATGACTTCCCATCCAGTCTGTATGTTTGCGATTTCCGTTGTGGTATTTGAATCCTGGCGGTAGAATCTTGTTCCTTCCGGAAGCTTGCTGACCACGATGTCAAATCCGCCGTTGCTTGCCATATTTTGGGATGTAACTGTGAAAAATGGCTCGTTCTCCGCACCGACCGATTCCTGTCCGTTGATATAGAGCTGTCTGGATACCTCCACATGTCCCGGCCCATCATCTTCCGTTTCTTTGATAGCAAAAGCAGCATCCGGGTTGTTTGCATCGTAGTTGGAATACAGGTTGGCTTTACCATTCACGGAAAGTTCGTATCCCTCTGATCTGGACAGCTCACGGATATAATATTCTCCAAGAATCAGCGGTCTGCCAATCCAGGAATTCCCATTGTTTTTCTCATTGTTATCGTAAAGACGTTCTGTTCTTGCGGCGATGATATTTGCGTCCTTGTCGTCCGTATAATCATCCACAGTCCAGTCTGTCTGATGATAATCATTGACCACCGCATGATTTTCTTCTTCAATCGCCTTTGCACCATCGCGGAACCGGTTTTTTGGTGCCTTCGCATACCAGTCCGTCTCGACCATTTTTCCGGATTTATAATCATAAACGATTCCTGGTGCTTCCGTAATTACCTGGAAAGACCCATCTCCATTCCGGTCTGTTGTGGCAACGGCTACCAGATCATTTTTTTGGAATACCACTTTTGTCTTGCCATCCGGATGTTTGATGTTTTCTGCTGCAAATAAACCATAAACAGCGCCTTCCAGGGTGCCGTCTGCATTTTCATCTGCATAAGCATCATACTGGCCGAATTCTTTTGCTTTTAAATCCAGATCCCGTTTATTGAAGTGGATCTCGCCCTCGGTACGATGATCGTATACCCTCCATGCGTTTCCTTCTCCGTCTCGGTCATTGCAGTGAGACCAGTTGTCGTCCGGTCCAAGCTCTACGCCGAAATTATCCGTCTGTAACTCCGTAAAGGACTTTAAAAAGACACTTTCAAACGCTCCACCCGCAGATCCACTGCGATCAGATTCATCGGAGACGGATTGTACGGACGCGATATTCATGAATGGCGCTATTCTCGCTTCATTTATATCCGTTTCATCTGCTTCCGACTGGGTTGCAGTTTCGGCAGCGTATGCAGTCATTGGTTTTAAATTGTTGATAGCCATTCGCAGGAACTCCGGAATGTCATTCTCTTTCATGGAAAGATCAATATCCGGAAGATACGTGGTATCATCATCCTGATCATCATCTGATTCTGAATCGGTCGCTGTGGACGGGGTCGCCACATTTCCAGTCAGGAAACGAACCGCATTCAGCACGGTTTCTTTGAACGCTGAAAAGCCGGTATGTTCAAAGTCGTATCCATCACGGATGGTTGCCTCCATTGCGCTTTCCGGATCCTCTTCTCCGTCTCCAATTCCAAATCCGTCAGTCATTAAGGAAAGCAGTGTGACCGATTTTCCGTCATCCTTCGACGCATCACCGCTTATCGGTTTGTCGAGTTCTTCATTGATGGTGATATACTTGTCGTATTTTTCATCCCCGATCGCAAATGTGGAATTTGCGCCGTTCTGGGAAGAATCCGTTGTGATCGCTTCGATCAGGACATCATCTGTATGTGTGTCATGCAGGATATAGCCCTCTCTGGCTGTTGCTTCTTTCCAGGTATAGGTGTACTTCAAGCTGATAAATTTTTGATATGTGTCTTCTGTATCCTGTTTGCATCCGGAAGATTCATAAGACTCTTCCTTACCAAAGCATGCTGTCGGACCCGCATTCGGCGTTTCCCCTTCTTCGCCTCCGCTTCCGGCTATGGAACGGATCTCTCCCTCGTCCACAGCATCGGACAGCCAGTGGAAATGCACACCAGCCCTTTCTTCGGATTTTGCAATACAGTCCTCATAGTAATCAATCCACTGTTCAGAATATGACTTGTTGATTGCCTTAGCCCGATCGATCGCAGGCTGGTTCGTAACGTTATGGTGATCGTCATACTCTTTCTCCGGTACGGCAACGTATTGCGGCGCCGGATGCCCGTCACAATATGTTTTTTCATAATGATAGTTTTTCGGCACATCCGTTTCAATATGGCCATTTGCATCCGTGGTCATGGAGCCTACTTTCCGGAAGTTGTCCCAGACGACCGGACTGCTGGTATAGGTGGATTGCCATTCATTATCCGGATATTCTCCGGCCTCATCCCCTTCATAAAGCTCTACTGCTCCATCTGTATCCTGGTTGACCTGATCCTGGTCATCAAATTTCTCATATAATTCAAAGACGGAATTCTGTAACGGTTCCCCGGTCTCGTAATCATATTTATTTAATTGCACATTATAATCTGACTGCCAGTCTTCCTGATGGCGGAATGTGCAGAAATGTATATCGGGCTCAGGAATATTCGGATCTGTCGGAACACCGCCAACCATAAAACATGGATAGGAGTTCATGCTTGGCAACTCATGAATTTTAATAAAGGTCTGGTGTTTATCCGTAGGGCGGCGGTTGCTTGGGCATCGTGCGCATTTATAGACCTCCATAACATCCGCCGCAAAATCCATCGGGCTGTCCCATGTTATATTTTCTTTTGATACAAAGGAGCCTTTCGGGATCTCAAAATAGCCATACAGTGGCTGCGGTGTGCCGCTTCCGTTATACTGGATTTCAATATAATGCGCCGTCTGGTTCCATCCATTGTGCGTCGAAACGGTCCATCCGTTTACCTGTATAGAACCCTCACTAAGGATGGACAAGGGAACGAAGTCTTTGACCGTATCATCGTAGACCTTAAACACGCTGGCATTCTGGAAAAAGTTTTCCGTCATGTTGATGTAATAGTGGTTATCCTTATTCTTTTCGACATTGGAAGAACTGGAATCGTCCCCACCATCTGTGTCTGTGTCTGTATCTGTGTCTGTATCTGTGTCTGTATCCGTATCACCGGAATCCGTCTGATTGCCGGAACCGGAGCTTGAACTTCCGTCCATGATAATATACCCTTTACTGTCCAGTTTGCCGATGGACCAGTAATTTTTATTATGTTCCATATCCAGGGCATTCTGCTGGACCATTTCCAGGGACACTTTTTGCTGGTCGTTGATGACGATCTCATGAGTCGAGGAATCGAGCGGCCATTGTACAACGCCCTGCTCGCCATATTTTTCCGGCGTATAGGATTCCAGCCAGCCCGTACCCATTCGCGGTATTAACCAGTGAGCGTCATAGGTCCAGCCTTCGCCCGGGGCATTCGCAATGGACTGTCCTTTGCTTGGAAACAGATGATCGTAATCACACAGAGCATAGAGCAGCGGGTCTGATTTTGTTGTAAACTCCGTGTTACCTTCATGCCGGACAATACCAAGCTGAGCTTCCGTCAGACCGGAAAATCTAAGTGGCAACGGAGTCCAATAATTATGTCTCACCGAATCATCGATATTATTTGCAATATAATTCGCCCAATATTGCGCTTCCGCTACGGCCTCAGGCGACAATCCGTCCGATCCGTGCGAGACCGCAACATCAATAGCTGCCCACAGGGTCTTTAATACGGTGCGTTCATCCCCCCATCCGATCTGTTCTTTTAAGACCTGTTTATTGTACTCAATGGCCTCCTTCCATTCGGGGCTTCCATGAGCCAGATCTTTTGTCTGTTTAGTCGTCATGACGTATTCATCCGCTTTACAGTTTGCGCCGGCCGTACTGTAAAGGTGGTTATCCGTACAGATACCATAATCCTTGCTGTATGCATAGCTTGTCATCAAAAACGGACGCAAATCTACCGTCCCGGCTGCCACAGCAAGAGCTAACCCGAGTGCGACCGGACGCCGCCATCTTGATTTTATGTTTTTAAAAAACATAGATATTCTCCTTTCATTGTTTTGGTTTCAGTATGTCGCATCTTTTTAAAATTTCCGCGATTCTATTTACAAATTTCTTACGGATGATTTTTTTTAATCTTTTGCATTGGAAATTTGTGGAATATTTCGTATACTATCTATATAAGAAGCTAACGATCGGTTAGTAGATTTGAATTTTTACAGGGAGGATTTTAAGGATGAAGAAAAGAACCTTTAAACGTGCTACAGCCTTTACATTAACCGCAGCGTTGACCATCAGTTCTGTTATGCCTGCTTTTGCGGCAGGATGGCAGCAGGACGCCAAGGGTTGGTGGTGGAAAAACGACAACGCAACCTATCCCAAAAATGAATGGGTTTGGTTGGATGGAAATGGTGATGGGGTTTCTGAATGTTATTATTTCGATGGAAATGGATACCTGCTCACAAACACTACCACTCCGGACGGCTGTTTAGTCAATGCGGATGGACAGTGGATGGAAAACGGACAGGTTAAAACTAAAGGGACTGCTTCGACTGCGCAGTCATCTGTCGCCGGTATCAAGGGAACTGTATATCCGACTCTTGAGCTCCAGGTAAATGATCATTTATGGTGGATGAACCATGACGGCGGAACTGTGTATACGCTGTATTATTTTGGCGGCATTGGAGACCCGACGGCAGCCGGATATCAGTATAAAAAATATCCGAACATGCAGGATTACTGGGATTTTGATACCTGGACATGCCCGGATGGCACGGTGATCGACTACAATCGCCGCGTCATAGAAAATGGGAAAATCAAAACCGCCACAGCGGAAGAATTGGGACTTTCCTATGAACCAGGAAAAATCCGCGACGTACCGTATGACTCTAACATGCCGTTAAAGCGTGTCGTCGACTTTTATGCATTGAATATTGAACAGATTACCTCGGAAAATATCACAGATCCATCCATTCGTCATCACGGATTGGGATATCATGCAACAGATATCACGGAGCCATTTACTGCTTATGTTTTAACCAAGCTCAGCGGCCAGAAGGATAATTTCCGCGATCTCAGTTGGTATTCTGCAGAGGAACTTAACGAATACAATGCGGTTGTGGATTTGCTTCGCAACTGGTTAAACAGCTTTGATTTCGAGCACATGACGGAAACCCAGCGGTTGGAAGAAATTCGAAAACTTCTTCGTGGAAGCAGTTATGATCACGCCGCAAAAGAAGCACGCAATACCGGTGATAAATCAAATTATTATCGCGTGTTAATTGAAAAAAAAGGCATTTGTATAGAATTTGCACGGACTGTCAAATTCCTCTCTTTGCTTCTTGGATTAAAATGCAGTATTATCGGCGATAGCGAACATGCAATTTATGCAATTCAGGCCGATGGTATTCCATATGCTGGCGAAAATGGTGTCATTGACTACGAAGACCATCGTGTAAAATCCAAGCTTGGCACCAGACAGAGTTATAATTATTATTATGGCGAAACAATTATATATTAAATTTCAACCAAAGCTGCGGCAGATTTTCATTCTCTGCTGCAGTTTTTTTTGCCGGAACAAATTTCGGCTGTACCGTGATTTTTGCGGATAACACTTTTTGGTCAAAAAAGAGGATTGCCACTCCATAGATGATCCCTCATCTATTTTGTAGCAACCCTCTTTTTTTGAGAATTGGTTATTTATCTTCTGTTACATCGAATGCCTCTGCTTTAGCACCCGTTACTTCTTCATTTGCCTCCGGTTCTGCGTCTTCTTTTAATTTAACGCCCGTGGCATTTTCTTCTTCGGTATTTTCTTCTTCGGCATTTTCTGCGATATCATTGTCCGGATCCTGTAACTTAAGAACTCCAACATTCTTTTCCTTAGCCTTCTCCTTAACCTTCTCTTTTTCCGCATCTTCATCTAAGATGTTTTCATTGGAAGGAATTTTCGCAGCAACACCAATGGTTTCCTTATCTTCCACGATATCAGCGGAATCTTCTACGTAAAGATTCTGCGCGGCTGTCTGCTTATTGCATGTCTGGGTTGCTTCGCATGCATATAACGCGCCTCCATCATAAACGATTTTGTTTCTCATGGATGGATAAGTGATGACATATTCAGAATCATAGAATTCGGTATCTGCTCGCAGCAACTTCTTTAATTTCGCCATCAGGTCATCTGTGTCATCTTCAACATCATCGCTTAAATTTACGATATAATAAGCACTGACCGTTTCTCTTGATGCCTGCGATGCTCTGGCCTGCAGGAATACTCCCTTTGTATATTCATAGATCGCTTTTCCCGTATCATCCATATTCGTAAAATCAATTACAGGGGCATCTTTATACACTTCCGGCAATGTATCTTTGATATCGTCCTTGCCGGATAAGCGTGTATATGAATATTTATCCACATAATATGTTTCGCCGGCATACTCAATCGTATCCGTATCCTTTGTACGCTGGATGCTGTCATTCAACTTGATTCCGTTAGCATCAAGAATTGCCTGAAACTTGTCCGTGAAATCAATTTCAATGCCTTTGCGAACAATCTCAAATGCCGCACGGCCATGTTTGTTGACGATCTTATCCGTATAAGCTTCCTCAAAGGTATTCCCATTGTAATTGGTGCCATTGGCGTCCACAAATAAATTCGAATTATCCGATTCTAAGTAATCACCAAGAGCGTCACGCAGTGACGTATAAGCAATCTGGTAGGTTCTGATCGTATATACCTTGCCGTTTACCGAAAGCTTTTCATCGGCAAATTTGCAGGAGTCGATTTCTTTTGTTCCGGTTACATTCTTTACGTCATTTCCGACCATAATCGATGTATCCGTGCCTTCATATACGATTGCAACCGTTGTCTTCTGCTGCTTGGTTTGTTCAGTCAAATAAGCGATTGCCTGTTCGAGCGATGTAAACGCTGTTTTATTATTTTCCGCCAAAACCTTATCCAGCTTTGCTCTTGCTTCTTCATCACTGCAATAGGAAGACGGCGCCTTGATCAGGACTGTACGATAGGAACTATCATTATTTGCTTCGCCCTGCACATAATTGTAGCCGCTGCCGCCGACATGATCTTCCAGCCAGGTCTTCGTTAACCATTTTACATCGGTTCCGGCCGGGAATGTCACATATGCATTTTTACCATTCTGGAAACGGCTCTTCAGATAGTTGACCAACTGTTCCGTCATGGTATCCGGTGTCTGGAAATAGTTGCTTCCGTTGTCTAATTTTGTTCCGACATAGAACAACAGATTGTTTTCGTTATATAACTTCTGTCCAGGTGTATCCATAAGCCATACGCGGTAATTATCACCTTTCATTTCCGGATCTGTCGTACCGGTTGCTAAGGCATACTCGATGATCTGCCCATTATTATAAACCTTGCCGGTAGCCTTTAATGATGACGGGGACCAGGAACCGTGCTCTCGGACAGTTTTCACCTGTGCCTCATCCAGATTGATATAGCGATTGTGTAATACATCGTTATTCTGTCCTGCATCTTCCCATGTTGCGTCAACATGATACCACTGACCATCTAATTTTACCAGATTCCACGCATGGGCATCGTTATAGATGTATTTTACTTCCAGTCCGCATGCCTTAGCGGTCTGAAGGAAAGCATCCGCATAACCCGCGCACTGTGCGTGTCCCCCAATGATACAGCTATATGCAGTACTTGCAGACCATTCTTTGCCGGTTTCATATTCACAGTTAGCGATCAGCCATTTTAAGATTGCCAGTTCTTTCTGCAGGTCATCTTTCGAATCGATGTCATAATCCGATTTGAATTTTTCGATTGCATTCGCAACTGCCCTGCGTTCAGAATCCGTCATTTTTCCATAGTTACCGGTATCCGGATCATTTGCACCGTATTTTACGGATTCATCGCGATCCGAAGATGAGCTGCCTCCTGATGAAGAACCGCCACCTGTTGAGGAACCGCCTCCTGATGAAGAACCACCGCCAGATGAATGGCTGCCGCCACCGCCTCCGCCACCGGAGCTGCCTTTCGAAGCCGTTGCCGTGCTTCCAGTTCCGCCGCCCGGGCCGGCGACATTTCCTCTGATCTGAATCTTTCCATTGACTGTCCACGCTCCATCTGCGTTTACATCATAGCCGTCCGGAGTTTTGCCGTTAGCGGCCATATAACCATCCTGTCCGATATAATAGCATTCGAACACTCCGTCGTTATTTCCGTCCAGCCAGTGCCATCCGGCGCCTAACATCTGTCCATTGCCTTTTTCCCAGTACCAGCGGCCGGCATTTGCTCCGACGCCCTGTTTCCAGTTACCGCTCATACGTACCAATTTCGTCTGTACGATTCCGTTCTCTGTCCACTGGCCTTCCCCGTTTACCTGATAGCCATCCGGAGTTTTCGCATTGGCATACATATAGCCATTGCTGCCAAAATAATAGCTTTCTGCGGTACCGTCATCGTTACCGTCCAGCCACTGCCATTTGTTAGCCGGATATCCGCCATTGTTTTCCTGCCACCACCAGCCGGTTGCATCTTTCTGCCATCCGGCCGCCAGTACAGGAGAAGCGGATAAAGCGGTTGCGCTTAATACCGCGACTGCCTGCGCAAACATTTTCTTTTTCTTCATTCTCTTGACCTCCATGTTTCTTGTGATTGTTTTTTTGAGCTACTCCTACAGTATGCCTCTCGGCGGAGTTAATCAGTGCCCAAAAAACAATCACTATTAAACAGTATGTAGGATATGCGCGTAACGCTGTTTTTGCGGATAACACTTTTTGGTCAAAAAGCAGGTTTTGAGGTGTATCAAAAAAGAGCCTCCTCTCAGGGAAGCTCTTAGCGAAACATCTTAATATTGTTTCTCCGCAAGGAGAATTTTGGCAACTCTACAAGTTTAATGCATTATAAATAGCATCAACGTTGTAATCCGGAGCAAAGTCCGTGGCTGCATCCATGATTCTCTGGATCAAAAGTACGTCCTGTTCGACAAGATTATTTGCAATTTCCTCTGCGGAGGAAAATTTCTGCATTTTTGCGCAGACCTGCTTGGTCAGGCGTATAATGCTACCTTTTTTTAACGCCTTCCTCACATGCCTGATTCCTCATAAATTGGGAGACCCGTCTTCGCAATATCATTTTAGGTTAATTTTCGCCAGAACGTAAGCGCCGACGTAAGTAGGCTAATCTGTACCCTAATCAACGTTCCAGATCCTCCTCCTTGTCTCTTGCACCGATGTTATCTTGCTCCTCGACTGTTTCACCGCTCTTTTGCATTAGTTCATCCAGATTCTGAATGAATGACTGTTCATGCTCTGGTTTTCCTGTAATTTTAAATATGTCTTTTGTCTTGGCGCTATCTCGAAGGATCTGAGGAATTATTTCTTCCTTGACCACACCTTCATAGTTTGCTTCGATATATTGCAATGTACTTTTAGCGATTTGTTCATCTCGTCGTACTTTCGAATAAAGTTCCGGATTGTTTTCGTACTGTGTGATAATATTTTCAAAAAGCTCTTTAAAAGTTTCGTCTACAGCATCCCATCCTCCGTACAAATCGGTCATAGCAGCACTAATCATTTCTTTTGAAATAGGATGCCCCTTTTGCCGTGATTCTGAAAGGATGCCTATAATATCGGAGAAATCGTTTTTATATAAACGTCCTGACATCAATTTCATCGCTATCAGATATTCCCGTTCTATTGTTCTGACTTCGAGCACATGGCAAAAGGTTCGGTAATACTTTGAGAATCCTCGTAATGCCGGAGTATATGATCGCGTATGTTCAAAATCCGAATTTATCCAATCCATAGGAAGATCAAATTTATCAGCGACACGGCGAGCTGCGTCTCTGATGGCGCGATCATTGATCATGGCGTCGATATCGCTTGACATCTGGCGAAAAGTATAATTCTGTACGATTGAAGCGCCTCCAGCAATAACAATTTCAAAATGTGCATTTCTGCCCTCGAATTTTCTCAACTCTTTTGCCAACTCATTGAGGTATTTGTCCATATCTTCTTTTCGCATCATAAAATCAAATGACATGTCTGACTCCCTTCTCCATAATATTAGCTCGTTTAAATTCTGGTAAACATTCTTCCATACATTTTCTTTTAAGTATTTCTTTTAATTCAGTATCATGAAGTTGCTCAATGTCTTCAGGGTATTTAGGTTCCTCCAGCTTCCATTTTCTCATTTCATCGTATCCGCTATATAACGGTATGTTTGAAATACGGCATAAATAATCAACAGTGGCCACAACATACAGGCCTTTGTCATATTGCTTGCTCAAAAAACATCGTTCAGCGAAATGAGAAGTAATGCAAAATCTAATAAAACTTAAGTCACCTTCAGACTTTATTTGATGCTGAAGGTTACTAATGAAAGCGTTCCATTGCGACTCCCGAATATATTTGTCCTTAAGATATTCACTATATAGGTCATCCATGGAAACTTTCAAATATTTACTCAAATTAACCAGTAATGAGACAGACGCTTTACCAAGATCTGTCGTGCCCTTTACAATTCTATTGATTGCGGTATATGGAATTCCTAGCTCTTTCGCTGTTTTATATACCGTCGTTTGTTTGGAAAGGAATAGGTATTCAAGCATTATAAGACCTCCTTCTCTTCTACACTTTCAATCTGATCACATATAATAATACGCTATTATTATTATACGTGATAATAGTGGCAATGTAAAGGCGGAACAGTTACTTCTACTTTTCTATTTTTGCCTCTCATTATAATTTTCTCCTTTCTCAATGCCTTATGCTAATCGTTACATCATCAGTATGTCGATGCGCTGCTTTTAAAATGTCACGGAAAACACGAAATTTTGAGGCGGTATGCGTCGAAGGTTGGCGCTTGGTAAGTTTTGAGGTGATATCTTTTGCTGTAATGTTTCTCCACAATGAGAGTTTCGGCAGCTCTACAAGTTTAATGCCTTATAAATAGCATCAACGTTGTAATCCGGACCAAAATTCGAAGCTACATCCATAATTTTCTGAATCAAAGGCACGTCCTGTTCGACAAGATCATTTGCAATTTCCTCTGCTGAAGAAAACTTCTGCATCTTGGCGCAAACCTGCTTAATCAACTGCAGCATTCTACCTTTTTTGATGCCTATTTCAACACCTTCCTCATATGCCTGATTTCTCATGATTTCCATTTCGCGACACATAATCGCCACTCCTCTCTCATCTTCCGTAAGGCTTTGAGTTAGACTTTTCCCTCCGATAAAAAAATGATACATTCTTCCCGGTTAAGATTTCGAATCATCTCCGCATTTCTGGCGCATCCATCATTTTCTTGGGACTTGATCCAATCAGAGAAAAATTCTCTTGTGTCGGGCTCCGATGAACCTGTATATACGACAGCATCTGCCAATACAAGCAACTCTTTTCCTGGATCTTTCGTTTGACGTTTACAATCTTCCACCGTATGCATAGTTAGCAGGCAAGAGATTCCCCTTTCTTTTGCGGCCGTTACCTTTTCCACGATTCCCGGAATTTCTCCGAGCTGCCAAAAATCATCCAGCACAAACATGACCGGAACTTCTGCTTTTTTCTCTTCTTCTGCAAAATATTTTAGCGCTTGTGCGCAGAAAATGCCGAGGAGTACCCGAAATTCCGGCTCAAAGAATGCAAAAGGAAGAAATAACACAGTCTTTCCTTTTTGGAACATTTGAAAATCAATTGTATTTTCCGCCGTCAGTTCTTTGATTGATTCTGACAGAAATCTCATTAAGCAGGTGTGCACGCATTCACATGCCATGCGCTTTTCATCTTCTGAAAACGACTGGAATTCTTTCAGAAACGAGTCATACCATATGGTTGAGTTCCGCGGGAATCGCACCTTAGGCAACCTTTCCAAAGTTTCCATATTCTCCTGCACCATGCAGACAACTTCAAACATTTTGGCAAATGTCTGCATTTCCAGATTTGTACACTCTATTGTATACGCAATCATCATGCACAAAAACGCCTGTCCTGCAGCTCGCACCTTCTCATCTTCTATCTCATCAACGCCTAAGATATACAGATTATCCAGAATACCCGCAGCAAGTTCTTCCACATCTTTTTTTGTATTGACAAAACAAAATGGATTGTAACGATAAGAATTCTCCCGATCATCGAAAGAAAACTTCTGCACTCGACATCCCGCCTTTTTCAATGACTCTTCGGTATCTTTTTGCAGTTCTCCGTAATAATCAGTGACAATCAATGAATGAAAGCCTAACATATTCGGGCGGACTATCTGAAACGTTTTTCCACTTCCAGCCTCCCGATTGCAATTATGATGCGTCCCTTTGGGTCCGATTCGGTATTTGTCTGCAATTTGGTCTGCGCAGACAGAAGAATCTCGCTTATGTTCGATGGCTCCATTTTTCTCGCTTCGTTCTTCCAACAAGTATCACCTTGGCGATTCTTTTCTGCTCCTTTTCGCACCTTTCGTTCCCTCTTCTTGTAAACTCTTTGCAATAGTTTTTTAATGTGTTCCATTTGCTGTCCTCCTTCCGACGCCGCTATTCTGATAGCTTTCTTGCAATATGTCGAATATTAGTTTTTCTTATTTTTGCGGATAACAATTTTTGGATCGAAACAGACAGGACCGATGTCCTGTCTGTTGTCTAAAGCCGCTCAAATTACAATTCTTCGTCCAGCTTGGCGACCGGGCTTGCATCCTTTGAGGTGGCTTATCTCCCGATCGGTTCATGGTCTGTTCGTCGGGGTGTTCCCCGGGAACACCCCTGTTTCCTTCTGCTTTTTCTGATTTTTAAGCTTTCCCCTCCAGTACATCTTCCAGATGGCATGAAGAATCCTCACCCCGTCCTTTATAGCGTGGATCTTCGACTTACTGTCCTTCGGCCGGTCCCAGTACTGGATCGGCACGGAATGAATTGTCATGTTATGCTGCAATGCGAAGGTCGCCATTTTTGTTTCGATCTGTGAGTTTTCTTCAGCTCTATAAGAAGCAATCTACGAAATAAGCGTCCAAGTATATCTAAAAATCAATATCTGAGTACGTGATTTTCATTTTCTGCTTACAATGGCATTTTTTCTATTCTTCTTGCGGCAGTGGATTTGGTCTTTCTTCTGCTTCAAAAACGCTTAAAAACATTTTTAAATCAGTGGCAATATTTTTATAGAAAACCTTGTTTCTTCCGCAACAAAGTAGTTCGATCTTTGCTTCAATTTCTTCGTTAATATCGAAACTATCATAGTATTCTTGCGTTATTTTTTTGAGTCTGTCAATTGCCAGAACAAGTATCTGCAAATATTCACAATAGTTATTTTGTATTTCTAAAAAACATCTTTGTTGCCAGCGGCGCAACTCTCCATTCGTTTTAAACATATCATTTATGTCTTGCGAAATGTAATATACACCTGGAGCAAAATCAACATGCGTATTCATTAATGATATTTTTACATGCAAAACCAAATGTTCCAAAAGATTGCAGTAAACTAAATTTTCAGCTTTTTGGTACTCAAAAGGATACTTAATTGCAAAATTCGGCTCACACAAACATAACGCAACATCCTCACGAATGTGGTGACAGTATAATCCCTCTTGTGTTCTTGATACTTTGCTGTTTTTACTTTTACATGTCTTCGTATAAAAATAATCATATTTAGCGCAACCATACTTTTTCAGTAAATATGCAATTTGTTTTTTATATGGCATTTCGATTTGAAACATTAATTCTTCTTTTTCCATTCTATTTGTTTAGATAAGCGTTCCCATTTTTAAAAGGAAACGACTTTATCATCGTCATTCGACGATCCTCCTTCCTGTCATATTTGAGCTACTGTTTATGTTGCGTCCACCTTCTTATAGTTGTTTTAAACATGTCTGACAGCGAAAACTTCGTTGCTTTATGATTTTGGATGCGCAATTTTTCCCTGTCTCCATTTATCGATTCTACAGTGTTCCTTAATCCATCCATCTTCGAATTGGACCGTAATGTTATTGCTGTTCTGGTAAGCTATCACCGTAGCCTTTTTGCCACAATTCATAACCCTTGTCTGTCCGATATATTTTCTACCATAGTTTACCTTTTCTCTCTTAATTGGTTTTCTAATTGTTCCAGCTTCCCATTCTTTTAATTCTACGCGAGATAAGGTCGTATGATCATCCCATTCAATGACAAGGTTGTCGCATTTACGACATTCAATAACGGTAGTTATCAGTCCATCCTTCATTTTACGGCTTTGCCCTACTATGCCTGCAATTAGGGCTTGATTTTCAATGGTACCGTTTATCCATCTCTCTACGGACACATGCTCACAAACCGTATGATCCTCAAATTCGACGTCGATATCCCTTAAGCTCCGATATCCGATAATTGTAGCATTCATTCCGCAACGCATTTTTTTAATTTGATTCATGTATTGATCCCTGCTTGATGGACGCGGTCTTGGAATCGGTTTTTCTTTTATTGTCGGGTATTCTTCAATCGGATAACTTAATTGTTTTATAATAAAAAGTTCATCAATCGAATCGAAAATTGCACAATGTGTTTCGTAAAAAAACTCATCTCCTTTCAGTAATTGACACATATCTTCTACTCCGTATCCACTTTTTAAACGTCCAGTAGAGTAGAAATGTTCATATGAGTAAGATTTTAGCCATGGGTTAGAATCCTGATAGGCTGCTTTTTTCATGATATCGCGCCAGGTATACGCAGATAATTCTGGCATATATCGAAAATCGAAACCTGCGTTATAAGCAAAAATATCTTTCACATGGTATTTTCCGAATAAAGCATTCAGCTCATTTATGCATTCTTCTCGCGTACATTTTTTCGTGATTTTTTCAGGCGCCAGTTTCAATTCGCCAGCGTACATACCGTTTTCTGTACATTCCGGAGTTAAAATATAATAGGCGACATGGCACATTTCAAATGTTTTTGCATCCGCTATTACCACACCAACTGAGAACACGGTATCTTTGTATTTCGCTCCGAATTTTAAATTACCTGGCATATTCCACGTAGTTTCTGTGTCTAATACCGCAAAGGTATTTTTAGGAATGATATTGTTTCTGGTTTTGTGAAGGCTCTCTTTGATGCCTGCTAACCGTTCTTGCATTGCCTTTTGCTTACTAATAGGAGCCTGATTTTGATATTTCGTATTCCATGCATCGTATTCTTGCTGTTGTAATTTCTGTTCTGCTTTCCTTTTGCTTTCCTCATCTTCTGTCCAAAGCAAACCTTCGTAACATGACTTTGCGCCAGATGTCAGTAACTGCGTGAAAGCATCCAGAAAACCTTTTTTGTCGGTGACTGTAATTTCATATATTTCATTGCTATAAATGTTCCACAAAATACCCTTCGGGAGTTTTAATGCAATCATGTAAGCTGCACACTGCAAAAAATGCGCTTCCGAGAGTTCGCTTGTGAATTTTAATTCATATACCGTATTTTTCTTAATGACGTCAGCAAATCCAACTGCTTCGTACAAAAACTGTCCTTCACCATCATGGCAAATAATTTGGCATGGTTCCTGAACATGTTCTTCCCTTGAAAGTCGCTCCTTTAATCTGTTTTCTATTTGTTTCCATTGTTCTTCTGTGATGAATGATTCATTCACTTGTGTTTGGTAACGCATTTGATTGGTTTCCAGGCTGGTTAAATACAGAATTTTTCGAAATAACGAATCAGCTTTTGTGACTTTAGGCGTTTGCCTTAAATGTTCACATGTTTTACGTATTTGCTCATCTATATCATAACTATTAAAATACATAGCCTCTTGATAGATACCAATACACGGAGAAAGATCGATCATTCCGTCCTGTCTGGATATTTCGATGGGGTAACGCGAGCGTTTCGTGTTCAATGCGCGTTTCTTGATGTAGGAAAAGCAGCGACGAGCATATTCTGTTTTCCCAAATTCGAACACCTGAGAAATACAATACGGATATATGGACTTTGTGTTTTGTGTAAATCCTTTTTGTATTGTTTCCCAGGTTAGTTGATCATCTTGCTTGACGATAATGATTCGCTCTTTTCCACGGCTGGCTGCGACACAGAAAATGTTGCGCAAAATATGATATTCTTGATATGGGACGCGGCTTCTGCTTTGCCAGTAGTTAAATGTCCAGCCAAATAAAACCACGATACGCCGTTCCAATCCCTTGGATGAATCGTACGTAGTAAAAATGGCACAATCTTTATTTGGGCGTATATCAGCATCGCGTTCTCGAATACTGGCATAAACCGTTCTCTTGTTGAATTTGTCAGGACGCAGTTCTTCTAACTTATTTAACGCATCTCCGTAGTTATTCGGCCCTGACTGCGGACCTAAGCACAAAATATCCCTTGGGTCCTGTTCTGATAAAAATGTAATAGCCTCCTCTTCGTCCATATACTGAACTTTACATATATTGTTGGCTCCATGTATTTCTTTCTTCCAAGTTGTACCAAGGTTGTTAGCCCATTCTTTCGATAAACGAAAGCACGTTGTGAAATGTACCGTCTTGTGTACCTTAATAAAATCAGAAACGAATTTTTCTACGTCCAAGGAAGTATAATTATATATCTTTTGTTGCATGTCTCCGACCATAATAATCTGGATTGTTGGATAGCAGCTTTTGATGTATTGTAGCATACTGACAATCTGGGTATCGATATCTTGGTACTCATCAATAATCAAAACATCAATTGGTGGTAGCGACAACTTTTTTCTGTTGAACGCATGGATTAAATCGGCTCTAGCTACCTGTACCCCTTTTTCTTTCAAACGTTCTAATGCATATCCGTGATAATTCTGTACGTGCACATTGGGATTTGTGATTTTTTCCTGCGCATCCAGTTTCAATAAACGGTTATAGGTCAAATACAGTATTTGTTTCTCTTTCGGTATTAAATCGCATAAACATTGAATTGATGTTGTTTTACCGCTTCCGATGCAGGCATCTACCAAAACATTGTTACCAGCTAAAGCAAATTTGATAAATTTCCTTTGTTCTTTTGTTAGCTTCAGATTTGCAAACTTTGTTTGTTTGAGCGGGTTTCTAATCAAAAACACTCTAACACCTCCTTACAGGCTTTTATTAGCCATGAGCAAAACTCCACATACTCAGTATTTATGCATGTTTGCGAGGCATGGCAACTTCTTTTATCACTCCAAATTTATAGTAACAACCAGCTCCAAATGGTATAATTAAGTTGTCAAAATCAATTCACCGAGAGGAGCTGATTGTTATCTATCGTCAAGAAATTTTGAAAGACATCCGTCTTTTCACTTCACAACCAGTTGCAAAGTTTTACGATTCACTTTTTCTGAATCTCGATTTATCCTTTGTCCCTGAATTCCCTAAAACCGGACGAAAAGGCTTTTCCAATCATGCCATGATTTGTTCGTTTATCGTTATGAAATGTGAAGGCTTTTCAATGATTACGGATCTTGTTGATTATCTTAACAACAACCTTCTAATCGCCCATTACTGCGGTTTTGATATTTCTGCTCCATTGCCTTCTTACTGGACGTTTGATCGTTTTCTAAAACAGCTTGATAACGATGTACTTTCATCCATTATGAAATCCCAAGTTCTTTATCTTTCAAAACAAGGTATTGTTGATACATCTTTTATTGGTTTGGACTCTACTCCGATTGCTGCAAACACTTCACAGAATAATCCTAAATCTTTTCTATCCAACAAATTTAAGCCTGATAACCAGCCCAAAGCAGATACTGATTGCAAACTTGGCGTACATACTGCTTCTAACCAAACAAACGAGAAAAAGTATGAATTCTACTGGGGTTACAAAAACCACGTCCTTGTTGACTGTATTTCAGGTCTTCCCATTTATGAACTGACCACTACCGCCAATGTCCATGATTCCACTGTTGCGCTTGATATTTTGGCTGACACACATACCTTTCTGCCGATAACCGAATGTACCTTTCTTGCTGATAAAGGCTATGATGTTAAAAATATCTATAATCAGGTACAGGAACTCTACCAAGGCGAATGTATTATTCCATTAAACAAACGATCCACCAAAAATCCAAAACTTCTTCCACAGGGAAATCCTGTCTGCGATGCCGGGCTTGCCATGTGGAAGGATGGTAAATTTTCTGATAATGGACGTACACGCCAAAAATTCTGCTGCCCACTAAAATCAAGCAAAGACGCTGATTGTCCCTGCCATCACAAAAATTTTTACAACGGCAAGAAGCATCGCGGCTGTACAAAACACATCACCATTCCCGATGATTTAAGACTCTCCGTCGACAGAGACAGCAAATATTTCAAAAGTAATTACTCTCTTCGTACAGAATGTGAAAGATACAATTCACGTTTCAAAAATACAGGGCAGGAACGTATGTGGGTAAGAAATAAATCATCTGTTACCAACTTGAATACAATTGCCCATATAAGTCTGTTAGCGGTTGCTGTTGCGGCAATCACCACCGGCACAGGGCAATCCTATCGTAAGCTTAAAGCTGTAAAGCGAATCGCATAATAAAGAGCTATTCATATCTCCCCATTTGCGTAGGTTCTGGACTTACGTCAGCTTTGCTATGTCATAAATTCCCATTCTTTCCGATTTACAAAAGCTAACTGCCAAATCCAACTTTTAAATCAATTCGTTTTGCTCATCTCTCGCTTTTATTGCTATTATATACGCTCAGTATGTAGTGCAAAATTTGGTTAATTATCTATTCGCGAGGTGTTCCCGGGGAACACCCCTGTTTTCTTCCGTTTTTTCTAATTTTCCAATTTTCCCTTCCAGTACATTTTCCAGATAGTGTGGAGGATCCTTGCTCCGTCCCTTATGGTGTGAATCTTCGACTCACTGCCCTCCGGTCTATCCCGGTACTGGATCGGTACAGAACGGATTGCCATTCCGCTTTGCAATGCAAAAATCGTCATTTCCGTTTCGATCTCAAACCCATTGGACTGTGGTTGGAAACGTTTTACAAATTCCCGGTTAAGAGCCCGGCATCCGGTCATAACATCCGGTATATCCGTATGGAACAGCTGGTTGATCAAACGCTGTACGAGCCGGTTCCCGAACCCGTGGATCTTCTTTTTGTTCTCTTCATAATAGGTCGTGGAGAGCCGGTCGCCGATGACCATATCGGCACCTTCCTGGATCCCCCGCAATAGGTCTAAGGCCCTGTCTGCCGGGTAGGTATCATCGCCGTCCGTCAGAACGTAACAGTCTGCCTGGATCTCCTCAAACATCCTCCGGATCACGTTTCCCTTTCCCTTTTCCGGTTCATATCCGACTGCTGCCCCGGTTCTTAACGCTACCTCTGCGGTCCGGTCATCAGAATTGTTATCGTAAACATAGATGGTTGCCCCCGGGAGTGCCTGTTTCCAGTCAGTGATGACTTTTTCGATCGTCATTTCCTCGTTATAGCACGGGATCAGGACTGCTACCTGCATATCTGACATCTGCCTCACCTCCTCCATTTTTCTCATCTTCTTTTGTATAAGGTCATATTCTTTCCCTCGTACGACTTTTCGTATTCTCCGTCATGTTCTTCTAAGAACAGCCCCAGGATGCCGCCGCGGTCGGCATTTGCCAGTAAGAAGTAATGGGCCGGAATATCCCGGACCAGTGCCTCGTACTCCTTTGCGCTTAAAAAATCACTGTCTTTTTCCGGTTTTCGGCTCTCTTTTTCATTCTTCTTTTCTTTCTGCATCAGGAGCGGGAAAGATAGATTCGTGTCCGTTAAGTTCCTTCGCATGTTATAAAGGGAAACCGTGTTTTCAAGGATGCTGCGGCTTCCTTCCCCTTTCTTGCTTATATAGAGCTCCGGACGCATATCGATATACACCTGGAAGCCTTCATATTCAAAAAACTGGTTGTATTCCGGAGGCAGGCAGCAGATATCGGAATCCGGGTCTTCGGTTACAGCCTGACGAACCGCCCTCCAGTCTTCCAGCATGGTATCATCCGCATATCTTGCAAAATACACATCCGCCAATGACTGGTTTGTGAAAATCATCCGGAGAGGTTTTGCGCTCTCTTTTCCCAGTCCAACTACCAGGACTGCCATACAGATTGCCAGTACAAGTTTCGTAGCCCGATCAAGCCGAATCCCGCTCCACAACTTTATCATGGCATCTTCGATGGTGCTCCCCGCATCCTTAAATAAGTACAGGGTACCAAGCATGAAAAACGGGTACCATTTTGCTTTGGAAATGACAAGGATAAGAAACCCTCCCCACATCCATACGACTGTTGACGTCAGGGCAAATATCTTTCCCTGGTTTGTTTGTTTCCCTGAATGCTCCAGTCCATAAAAAAATAGCAGGACCGAGCCCAAGATCGGTAGGACGTAAGTCAGATCGTTCAGTGCGAACGGCAGGAGTTCTGAGATCTTCATCAGCTTTAAAGCCCCCGAAGCCACGGCGTCAAACACATACGTTACGTTCTCCAGTCCGTATGGGTTCACGAGCAGGACCGGCATGGAGAGAATGGCTGCGAAAATCAGTGTTCTGCGCCTTTTCCCGGTCATGCAGGTCTGCGTCACACGCTTACAGGGGAACTTCACCAGGTACGGCAGCAGGACGATCAGGTGCATGATCCAGTAACTTGCATGAAAATTAACTTCAGCAAGCATCGCTACCGGGAACATCCCCAAGTACCGCTTTTTACTGGTCTGCTGATATTTTTCGATCCCATAGAGTTCCGAGACGATCAGGAGAAACGTCAGGATTTCCGGGCGCAGGTTTAAATACCCGAACATGTTTGTCAGGATAACGGTGCAGGTAAGCCGCACCCATGGGTCAGTTACGGTCTTTGCGGTCAGGCTCTGGACCACCAGATACACTCCGGCGATCATAAGAACTGTCAGGATAAACAAACCGGCTGTTCCGAAACTCTGTCTAACCCATGCGATCGTGGCACAGTACGCCCAGTTCTGGATGACGATTGGCATCCCAGGCGTCGTAACGAACGGGTTTGTATGCGGAATTCCATGGGACAGGATATAATTTCCCGTGGAAATGATATAGAAAACATCTGTATCTACCATTCCTTTTATACCCTGCAGGACAAACCAGACCGTACAAAATAGGATTTCAGCGAGGAATGGACTGGGGCGCTTTGGAGATTCGAGGTGATCCATAATATGCTCCTTTTCGTTTTGAGATTTTTCATCGACAGTATGTCGCATTTCTTTCATTTTTGGCATAAAAAAGCTCCGGCCTTATACATGGCCGGAGTCTCTCGGTTTCTGAAATCTCAGACGAGCCGCTATTCCAGCTTGTCGTCTTTTCTTTTCGATTCCCCCTCTTTTTCTTTCTTCTGTTTCGGTTTTTCCAGGGCCTTTCGTAAGACATCGGAAGGGTCCTGAATGATGTCCATGTCGTGCAATTTCCGGAACAGTGCCTCCAGTACCGGAACGCAGATGCTGTTTCCGGCCAGCTGGCAGATCTGCTGGTCCGTGATGCCAGCTTTGGACATCTTTTCGTAATCCTGGTCACGGTAGCCCATCAGACGCAGGTATTCTTTTGCGGTCAGCATGCGTACCTTTCCGTGGTAATAGATCGCCTGCCGCGGTGCCGTGGTGATCGTTTTGGCGTTATCACCGACGCGTCCCCTCCGGTTTTTTGAACCCGGGATCGCGAGGTTGATGATCTGCCATTCTTTCACTTCCGCGTAGCCCTTTTTCGTCCCTTCCCTGACAGTCAGGGTCCCGTCTGGCAGCGTTCCAAGGATCGCCTTCTCGGCGTCTTTGAGCTGGACAGCCGGATCGTTAAAGGAGACTTTCTTGTCGATGAAATCCTTTAAGGTCCACTGCGGTGTCATTTTCTCCGGAAATTCGAACCGGTCTGCACCCGGAACATCCTTTAAGATCGATACCACAAAGACGCGGTCACGGTTCTGCGGGATGTTGTAATCGGACGCAGTCAGGATCTTATGATAGGAATAGTATCCGAATTCATCCATAACTTCCTGATAATATTCCATACAGTCCTGAAACTTCCATAAAAGCCCCGGCACGTTCTCCCAGATCACTACCTTTGGCTGCCTCGATAATTCCGGGAATCCGTTCTTTGGCGTCGGATCCAGGATCTGCAGAGTCCGCTCGAATAAGATAGAGCGCCCGGTATTGATGTTATTCTTTCCTTCGTTGGAAAAATCCTGACACGGGGAGCCGTGTACCACGATATCCGGGGCCAGGTTCCAGATCCGGATATCCTGCGGTCTCGGGCCACATTGGAAGATCTGATTGTAAGACTGGACTGCGTATGGCAGGACCTCGATGTAATCAATGGATCGCAGACATGACGGTCCAAAAATGTTTTCAAGTGCCCTTCTTGGTGCTCCGATCCCTCCAAATAATTCCAGTAACTTTAGTGGCCGCAGTTGTTCGTGTGGGTCCGGCAGTCCCTTTTCGGACATGGTGGAAAAATCCATGTTTCGGAAATCCAGTGTTACGTCTCCTGCTTTTCTACTTGTTGCCATTGCGTGTTCTCCTTTCTCAATGCCTTATAATCTTTGTAACACCTTCAGTATGTGTCTGCTGATCGCTTGGAGAAGAGGGAAAAGTGCGATTGGCTTTTGGGAACCGTCCCGATTTTTTCGTCGGACTTATGTTTCCATAAAATGACATTCAGTTCGGAAGAAAAATATCATGAGGGATTATGCGTCTAGTTGCTTCATCCGGCCAATCGGCTGCTTTGAGGTATCGGTCGGAGTTGTCAGGGCTTTCTCCAGGCTCCACCCAGCCTTTTCTCGTTTGTTGAAGACGAATTTGCTTATCCCGTAAGCTTTTGCCATGGCTGCCTTCGACTTATAACGGTTCCCGAGATGGTCCACCACCTTCAGGTGTTTTCCCTGTTCGATGTCCTCGTAGGTATAACCCTTGGCCATAAGCCTGGATACAGTCTGCTGCGGGATGCCGTGCCGCTTCGCGAAGTCCGATGCGGAATCATAATAGTCATCCAGGCCATAATCATCATGAGCATAGGCCTGTCCGAGTCTTCCAAAGTTCCACGGCGTGTTCAGTTCGAAATGGCGCAGTACTGTGCGCGGGTTGACGAGCAGACTGTGACCTTCGATCGTAAACCAGTATTTGTTATCCGTCTTCACGCTGATCTGTGCCGGGTCTGTGTGGTTTCTCTGCCGGTCAAACAGCTCCAGCATCCCAGCATGTTCTGAAATCATCTGCATCTCTATTTCCTCCTAAAATTGAAATGTGAGGTCAGCTACGGGATTTTCCGTGACCGGCCTCATGTGCTTTATATCTACAAACAAGTGAGTAAATTCTGTGATTGTATAAATATATCCATTTTTCATTTTGGATATTTTTTAGGGACACATCCAAAATGCCTTCTACTGCTGTTAACCGATTTTGCGGATAACGGTTTTTGGAATTCTTGTAACCCAATCTATTCCATTTTTGTAACCCAAAACAGTACATTCTTGTAA
>ULQI01021151.1_pt1 | contig 25367 bp, 24 predicted proteins | sample 1954261 | NCBI WGS metagenome assembly ULQI01 (sample SAMEA4835650, study PRJEB28245) | human gut metagenome | biome: gut microbiome; material: fecal sample | place: Denmark | collected 2008 | reverse complement strand
CTGCCGCTGCCAGTTTGTAAAAAAATGCAAGGCACAGCGCCTTGAGCAGGGGAACAAGACTGATCAGGACAAGCACCACAAGTCCCGCTGTCCCCACACAGCTTTTCATGACAATCCCTGCGCCAAGGAGCAGCTCGGTCACGCTGCCCACCGCATTTCCAAGCCCCGGGATCACAGAAGCCGTTTTTGCAAAAATCCCATGCCCCATCCGGTCTTTTGCCGGGCCAATCAGGTTCTGTACTACATTCAGCCCCAATACGAGCACTCCTGCGATTTTTATCCCCCAGTTGATCACCTCAGAAAACAGTTCCGTCAGATTTGAAAAGCGCTCCTCCGGCACAAAATGACCGAACATTTCCAACAGCACATAAATATGGATCAGAGGCATCAGCAGATTTAAAAACAGCCACTCCACCAGATAGATCACCAGAAATGCGGTCTGGTAAAATCCCGCAGCACTGCTCACATTTGAGGCAAACATCATGCTGAGACAAAACGTCGGCACCATGACTTTCATAAATTCCACACAGCTTTCCAATGACTTTGACACGACCTCCTGAAAGAGAAGAAATGTCTGCAAAAGCATGACTGCCATGACACAATACACCAGCAGAAAACATAGCTCCGAGATATACGACGCATGAAATGCACCCGCAAAGTTTTTCAGAACTGAAAAACAGAACGCCAGCAGTACAATTTCCAAAAGCATCTTCCGGTTAGCTGCTATCTCCCCAACGAGCGATGTTTTTATCGCAGAAAACACATGTTCTCCCCACGCTGTGCTCACCCCATCCTGCATCAGTTCTTCCACCAGACCGGAAAAAGAAACCTGCTCCACGCCATAGTCTTTTAAAAATGTATCCAATTTCCCATAGTCCATCTCATCCGAAAGTTCACTCAGATAACTACCTGTCTCTTCCGCATGAACCTTCACCGGACAAAAGAGCCCTGCGAACATCAGAAACAGTATGATCTTCCACTGCCATCTCACTTTTCTCATAAAAGGCTCCCTATCGTATCAATAAATGCCATCAGTACCGGGAGACTCACCACAAGGATCGACATTTTTGCAAAATTTTCAATCTGTCCTGCAATCGCACCATAACCGGAGTCTCTGCACACATTTACTGCAAATTCTGCTGCGTAGGTAATGCCCACCATTTTGATCACCAGACCAATATAAGTACTGTCAATGGCGATCATCCCCTCTAACTTCTCCACAAATTCCAACACGATCTGAACCTTTGTGATAATATAAATAAAAATGCAGATACAGACTGCCATGCTTAAAAACATACTGTATTCCTGCTTCTCTTTGCGCAGCGGAATTGCCATCAAAACCGCTGCGACACCTAAAATCCCCACTTTTATGATATCCATGTCTTTTTCACTCCCTGCCAGATTGTAACTGCTATATGATCTATAACGTAAAAAGCGACTGCATCGTCTCAAACAGTTCATAAATATAAGGCACGATCCAGAACAGCACGATGATAAGTCCTGCCAGACTGGTCAAAAAAGCATGTTCTTCCCGTCCACTGTGTTTTAACACCTGACTCAGCACGGTCACTAAAATCCCAACCGCAGCAATTTTAAAAATCAAATTTACACTCATAAAGTTCCTGCCTTTCCACAGCTTTCGGAGCTTTTACAAAAACAGAAGAATGATGATCAGCCCACACATCACACTGACGGTCTGATACACTTTCTGTTTTTCCTTTTGTTCTCCCCTCACCTGATCGATCACATAATCCAGACGTTTCAGATAATGTTCCAGGCTTTTTTCATTTTCTCCCATGCTTTTTCCGAAAAAGGCGCATCCTGCCCCTGCAAAAATTTCTTTCTCCTCCGAAGTGAGACCTAACGTTTTCTGCCACGCTTCAATCCGCTCCTGCCAGAGTTCCTGTCCACATCCTCTTTCCTTCTTCTGTAATCCCTCTCCCATCTCCCGGCAGATCTCATTTAGATATGGATTTCTGCTATGTATCGAATGTTCCAGCACAACCTCCATGGAATCCATCGTATACGCTGTTTCATTTGCAATGTCAAAGAGCAGTTTTCGTATGTCATAAAGCAACCGCAAATGATTTTTCAGATCCATTTGGATCTGAAATCCAAAACCAACGCTTGCCAGAAGAATCAACATACTTCCCAGCACTTTTAACATGTGATCCGCTCCATATGCTCGTCATAAACCTGCATTTTTCTCCTCCCGTCGGCTTCTTTTTCCAGAAATATAAACCGCTGAAAAAGTCTTCGCTCCATCCACCGTTTCAGATACGGTTTTTCCGACAGTTCTTTCATATTCCCTGCATGGATCGTGCCAAGCACTCTGCTCCCACAGTTTAATGCCTGCTCTACCGCATAAAAATCTGACTCGGCTCCAAGTTCATCCACCGCAATGATCTGCGGTGACATGGAACGGATCAGAAGCTGCATTCCCTCTGCCTTTCCACAGCCGTCCATCACATCGGTTCTCGGTCCCATGTCATTCTGTGGCACACCGTGAAAACTTGCCGCAATCTCCGAGCGTTCATCCACCACACACACCTTCAGCCTGATCCCATATGCCTCCCCATTCGACAATGCCCGGATGGAATCACGCAAAAGTGTTGTTTTCCCGGCTCCCGGCATTGACAGGATCAACGTGTTATAAATGCTGTCTCTCTGCCGGATCAGCGGCAGTATTTTTCTGGCACATCCACACTTTTCATGGGCGATCCTGATATTTAAGAACATGATCGGACTGATCCCTGCAATTTTTCCATCCACCAGAACGGTCTGCCCTGCCACACCAACCCGGTGTCCTCCCTCGATCGTGATGTACCCCTGCTTAATCTCCTCTTTGTAGGCGTACAGCGAATAATTGCTGATATAATTCAACATTTCCCGCAGATCTGCCTCGGTCGCATGGTACAGATCTTTTTCCCATCTTCTGTAGTCCTTTTCGCTACAGAACATTTGTTCTTTTTCTTTGCCGGTCAGATAACAGTTGTCGCTTCCATAGCAAAACTCGATTGGTTGTCCGACTCTCACCCGGATCTCCTCCAACCCGCTCTGCCATGTATCGTCCTGAAAAAATGTTCTCATATGTACCGGAAACAACAATCTTATTTCACACAAGGCGGCACCTCACTTTCTGTTCCATCCTCACGGAATTCTTTTTTTAAAGAAAAAAAGCCATGGGAGTTTGTTTTCTCCCATGACTAATTCTATGACTTGTCTTTCTTTTTATGACTGTTATTCTATTCTTTTCTTACATTCTCTCCGGTGCAGAAAATCCTAATACATCGATACAGGTCTCAAGAACGGACTTTGTAAGCTCTAACAGACGGATGTACGATTTCTGGACTGTCTCATTCTCCTCGGACATGATCTTGGTTCCATGATAGAAACTGTTGAATGCATTGGCGAGGTCATAAATATAGGAACAGATCTTATGAGGTGCTGTCTCCTCAAAAGCGCTCTCCATCACTGCATTGAACTTGGAGAGTTCTAACATTAAATCTTTCTCGCTCTTAGAGTGCGCCGCCTCGATGACTGCACCGCTGTCATCTTTTCCAAGACCGTGATATTTGTTTAAGATCGATTTGATACGGACGATCGTATACAGGATGTATGGGCCTGTATTTCCCTCAAAAGAAGTAAAGCGGTCAATATCAAAGATGTAATCTTTGCTTGCCTGATTGCTCAGATCACCGTATTTGATTGCTGCAAGTGCGACCATTTTTGCAGTGTTCTCCGCTTCCTCTGTGCTGATCCCAAGGTTCTCCTTTGTCTTCTGGTTCTCCTGGATCTTTGCAAGCATCTCCTCATTAATACCGGAGATCAGATGCTCTAAACGCATCACACCGCCATCACGAGTCTTAAATGGTCTTCCGTCCTTGCCATTCATCGTACCAAAACCTAAAAACTTCAGTTCTGTTTCCGGTTTTACGATACCTGTTTTTCTTGCGCAGCGGAATACCTGTGTGAAATATAACTCCTGACGCTTGTCTACCACGTAAATAATCTCGTCCGGGTTATAGTCTTTCATTCTCCATACCATAGTTGCAAGGTCTGTTGTATTGTAAAGGGAAGCTCCGTCTGATTTTAAGATCATGCATGGTGGGATCTCTTTCGTGTCGGTATCCTCTTTGACATCCACGACAAGAGCGCCGTCGCTGATGTATGCAAAGCCATCGTCCTTCATCTTCTGAACCATATCCGGAATATATGGCTGTGCATCAGACTCGCCCTTCCATAGCTCAAAGGAAACATTTAAGTTTGCATAGTTTCTCTTTAAGTCTGTCACGGACACATTTAAAATATGTTTTAAAAGTGCCTGATAACCGCGTTTTCCGTGCTGCAGTTCAAAAGTTGCCTGCATGGCGGCTTCCTTATACGCCTCATCCTCTTTGGATTTCTTGCTGGCAGTCGGATAAATCTCCTCTAACTCAGAGATTGTAAATGGTGCTTCTTCTGGATACTCTCCGGTGTAAGCATCATCAAAATAAACGAGTTCCGGTCTTCTTAACTTTAACTCTGTGATGATCAGTCCCATCTGAAGTCCCCAGTCGCCCAGATGCACGTCACCAATCACATTGTGTCCCATAAATTTGCCGATACGCTTCACACTCTCACCAATGATCGCAGAACGCAGATGTCCTACATGGAGTGGTTTTGCAACGTTTGGTCCGCCATAGTCGATCATAATGGTCTTTGGTGCTTCTGTCTTTTCACATCCAAAACGTCCCTCATCTTCCTGCATTTTTGCAACATAATCTGCAAGGTATGCCTCATCAATTTTCAGATTGAGGAAGCCCGGTTTTACAGATTCTGCCATCGCAAAAATCGGGTTTGCAGCAAGTTTTTCCACCACTTCGTCTGCGATCATAAATGGGGCTTTTTTGTATTCCTTGGCGGCTGCCATGGCGCCGTTACACTGGTATTCACAAAGATCAGGTCTGTTTGATAAAGTAACCTTTGCATATTTTGCATCATATCCGCATTCTGTAAATGCTTTTGTCACTTCATCTGTGATCAAATCCAAGATTTTCTTCATAACTTTTTCCTTTCGTTCTCTCTTATAGATACTGCTAACTATATAGTTTACTTGCGTTTTCAGAAATCGTCAATATTTTCTTAAAAATTATTAAAATGCCATGAGAAAGAGAGTTTTATCTCTTTGACATGGCATTTTTATAACCTTCACATTTATTCATTCTTAAAAATAACATTTCTCATTTTTGCCAATGCATTCAATAAGATAGAGCCAAGAATACAGCAGCAGATCACTTCTCCCGCGCCGACGGTCAGCATGTAAAAAGGAATTGCGACATCATGTCCACCAACTTCCATCGCAAGTCCGTATCCATAGCGCAATACAAATGGAATGATCACCATATTTGCGATCACCGGAGGAAGCGTGCACAAAAACTTATGTTTCCGCAGTAAATATGTTCCGACTGCACCGAGTAATGTTGCAAGGCTTCCGAACACGACATCATAAACCGCTGCCCCTGTCAGCAGATTGCTCAACAGACACCCGATCGCCAGTCCCGGAATCGCTGCCGGTGTAAAAAATGGTAAAATGGTAAGTGCTTCGGAAATTCGTACCTGAATGGCACCGGAAGCTAAGTTAAATGCACTGATAAAAATAGTCAGCACAACGTAGATCGCTGCGATCACTGCAGCCTGGGTAAGAAATAATACCTTTTTGTTTCTCATATGTTTTTCTCCTTTAGTTTTGTTTTTCGTCAGGAAGGTTCCGAACTGACGTTTGTTTTTGCAGAATTGTACCTCTGCATGAAAAAATCGTTGTGTTATTCACACAACGATTTATAAACTATCATATTCTGCCTGCAATTGCAAGACTTTTTTATGATGGTTCCCATATGCCCTGCTGTGCAGTATTCACAACACCAAGAAATTTTCCAATTTAAGCAAAAAAATTTTCCGCCAGCGTAATACTTCCGATATAAACCACAGGTCCTGTCATAAACACGCGGTCGTCCTCTGCAAATTCCACAAGCAGATCTCCGCCCTGCATATGAACCTGCACACGGTTTCCCACCAGTCCGAGTTTATGTGCTGCAGATGCCGCCGCACAGGCTCCCGTGCCTGACGCATATGTGTACCCGGCTCCCCGCTCATAGATTTCAATCTGAATATTTTCCCGGTCAACTACGTGACAGAGCTGCATATTGATCCGGTTTGGAAAATATTTTGAATTTTCCACATATGGTCCTAAATGCAACGCTTTATTCTTGCTGATTTCTTCCATCATCACGACACAGTTTGGGTTTCCCATAGACACACAGGTGATATTGTAAAAATTATCACAGAAGAAAACGGATTCATTGATCATATCTCCCTCAAATCCTACCGCATGGATACTGTCTGCCCCAAACGCGGCGTATCCCATATCGACTTTCATATGCGATGCATCCTCGTCTAAAAACTCCACCTGTACCGGTCCTGCCTTTGTCCAGAGCTCATAACACTTCTCTTTCACATATCCGGCATCTTTCAAATACTTTGAAAAAATCCGGATGCCGTTGCCGCTTCTCTCAGCTTCACTTCCATCCGGATTAAAAATACGTACTTTTATTTTTTCATTTTCAAACACAGGCCCAGATAAAATACCGTCTGCTCCCACTCCGGTATTGCGCCTGCACAACAGCTGTATCTGCCGTTCCTGTAATAATTCACGGTTCTGATTCGGATCATAGATCAGATAATCATTCCCAAGACCGTGATACTTTTTTAATGTAACCAAAACGATCCCACCATCGCCTGTTCTTACTATTACATTATGTGGCAGACTACAAAATGTGCATCTGCCCGCAACCCTGCCAAAACAGCTTCAGGATTCCTATCCCTCATGCTGCTCATGTTCGATCAGGTTCTGTAATCTGTCATCTTTCTCATGCAGGATCTGTTGGATTTTTGTCTGTGACACTTCATCGATCGCCTCGATCTCTGCCTGTTTTAACTCTGACTCTTCGTCATAGACATGATTTTCCTGTGGATATATGCCGGCGGCATGTTCCCGCTCTTTTTCTTCCTCTTCGCCACCAATTGCTTCCGGGGAACCATAGGAAACATTCCAGTATTTTATGATACTTCTTTTCATTTTTTCCTGTCTGTTCTTCTCATCGATCAAATCTTTCATATATGCACCAGCCTCTTGTTGTATTCTTCGTATCCCATTTGATTATGCTTTTTTAAAACAATCCGTCTCTACTGAAACGATTTTCTTACCGTGTATAGTATAGCATTTTTTTCCAATAAAAAAAAGTTTCTTTCTGTATAATTTTTTCTTAAATGCCACATCCTCATTAATAGCATCCGACATCGACAGACCTCGGAGCTGATCCTGATTTTAGAAAAGACCGGAGGATAGCAACATGCCTGCATATAAAGTAGAAATCTGTGGCGTCAATACCGCCAAACTCCCAATTTTAAAAGAAACCGAAAAAGAAGCCCTGTTTGCACGGATCCGGCAGGGCGATCAGGAAGCAAGAGAGATGTATATCAAAGGCAACCTGCGCCTTGTGTTAAGTGTGATCAAGCGTTTCTCCGGCAGCCATGAAAATCTTGATGATCTGTTCCAGATCGGCTGTATCGGACTGATCAAATCCATTGACAACTTTAATCCTGATCTACAGGTAAAATTTTCCACTTATGCGGTACCTATGATCATCGGGGAGATCCGCAGATATCTGCGTGACAACAACAGTATCCGTGTGAGCCGCTCCCTCCGCGACACTGCCTACAAAGCGATCCATGCCAAGGAAGTTCTGTCCAGGAATTCATTTAAGGAACCTACCCTGCAGGAGATCGCAGCAGAATCCGGAGTTGCCGCAGAAGACATTTTGTACGCACTGGATGCGATCCAGAGTCCGGTCAGCCTCTATGATCCGGTCTACACCGATGGGGGCGATACCCTCTATGTCATGGATCAGATCAGTGATAAGAAAAATAAAGAAGAAAACTGGGTGGAAAAGCTCTCTCTAAGTGATGCCATGAACCACCTGTCAGAACGCGAAAACTTCATTATCAACCTCCGCTTTTTTGAAGGAAAAACACAGATGGAAGTGGCGGATGAGATCCATATTTCCCAGGCACAGGTCAGCCGTCTGGAAAAGTCTGCATTGAAAACCATCCGCCAATATCTTACCCTATAATATTATCTCGACCATTTATCACATAATGCATTAATCTGATCTGCAAATTTTGCAAGTTCCTTGTTCGGCAGACCCTCGCACTTATTAATAACCTCAAGCAGCCTCTGTCCTGCCGCAAGAAGTCTTGCAAATACGTTGCTGGAAGCTTTTGATGATCCATTTTTCTTCTTCTCAATCATCTCTCTGCTTCCGTCCGCAATCTGCTCTCCCGTCACAAGATCAAACGTATCGCCGCTATATGGTGCATACGTGTCATACCCATATACTTCATGCACATGCGCCGCAAAATTCTCCGTCACTTTGTCGTCCCCATGTACAATAAACACTTTTTTCGGTGGTGTCTCAAATGCCCCAATCCACTTTGTCAGATTATTCCGGTCTGCGTGACCGCTGATTCCCGGAAGATTCTCAATCTTCGCATGTACCTCGATGGTCTCACCAAAAAGCTTTACCTGCTTTGCCCCATTTAAAAGAGAATTTCCAAGTGTTCCGGGAACCTGATAACCAACAAATAAAATCGTGGAATCCTTTCGCCAGAGGTTGTGTTTTAAATGGTGACGGATACGTCCTGCCTCACACATACCGGATGCGGAAATAATAACTTTCGGCTGCTCGTCGAAATTGATCATCTTGGATTCATCACTCGTGATCGCCATGCGCAGTCCTGGAAAACCGATTGGGTTAATTCCCTGATGCACAAGATCCAACGCTTCCTCGCTGAAACAGTCCTCCACGTTCTTATTAAAGATCGTAGTTGCCTCCACTGCCAGCGGACTATCGACAAACACCGGGAAATTTTCAAACTCCGGCAGCAGATGTTCTGTCTTGATCCTTCGGATAAAGTAAAGCATCTCCTGCGTTCTTCCTACGGAAAATGCAGGGATCACAAGATTTCCACCTCTTGTAAAGGTATCCTTCAATACCCCTGCAAGTGCGACTGCATAGTCCGGCGGTGTCTCATGCTCTTTGTCACCGTACGTGGACTCCATTACAACATAATCCGCGTCTTTGATATACTGTGGATCTTTGATCAGTGGACGATTGCCGTTTCCGATATCCCCCGAAAATACAACTTTGACTTCTTCATCGTCCTCTCTGATCCACATCTCAATGCTGGACGAGCCAAGCAGATGTCCTGCGTCCACAAACCGTACCTTTAATCCGTCACAGATCTCCACAATGCTGTTATATTCACACGGCACAAAGTGTGTCAGCACCCCCATTGCGTCATTCATATCGTACATTGGTACCACTTCCGGTTTTCCGGCCCGTTTTGCTTTCCGGTTTCTCCATTCTGCCTCAAACATCTGGATATGTGCGCTGTCTTTTAACATGATATTACAGAGTTGCGTTGTTGCCTCTGTCGCAAAAATCTGTCCCCGGAATCCATGATTATACAATAGCGGCAGCAGACCGGAATGATCAATGTGTGCGTGTGTCACGAACACATAATCCACCGCTGCTGCATTCACCGGAATCTCCTGATTCACATACAGATCCGGTCCCTGCTCCATACCACAATCCACCAGTACATGTTTATCCCCGAATGTTACATAATGACAGCTTCCTGTCACCTCATGCGCTGCACCCAAAAATTCTATCTGCATCTGTCCTTCCCCCTGTCTGTAAATTCCAGTCCGTTTTCATCTGATCCCCATGCAGCCATCTGCTGCATGTTGTCTCATCTGTCCACTGTCTGTTCCCATTGTCAAATAGTTCGACTTCTCCTTTAATTTATAACACAATTATACTCCTGTTATTCAAATCGTACAATTTCTTTTTTCAATCTTCCCATAATTTTTTTCTCAAGTCTTGAGATATAGGACTGGGAGATTCCAAGCATATCTGCCACTTCCTTCTGGGTCTTCTCCTCCCCGTCAGAAGTATTCAGTCCGAACCTCAGTTCGATGATCATCCGTTCCCTTCCAGACAGCTTTTCGATCGCAGTCTTTAACAGTTTCCGCTCTACATCCGTTTCCATGTCTTTCCCCACGACATCCTCATCCGTCCCCAGAATATCCGATAAGAGCAGTTCATTTCCATCCCAGTCCACATTTAACGGTTCATCGATGGACACCTCCAGTTTTGTCTTGCTGTTTCTCCTCAGATACATTAAAATCTCATTTTCAATGCAGCGCGATGCGTAAGTGGCCAATTTAATATTTTTGTCCGGATTAAAGGTATTGATCCCTTTGATGAGACCGATCGTTCCTATGGAGATAAGATCCTCCACTCCGACCCCTGTGTTATCAAACTTTTTTGCTATGTATACAACCAGCCGCAGGTTGTGTTCGATCAGCTCCTTTCTCGCCCGCTCTGCATGCACACCATCGAGCATCCGGATACAGTATGCTTCCCGCTCTCCCTCCAACGGTGGCGGCAAAATCTCTGCACCTCCAATATAGTGCACCTCATCTTCCTTTCGCAAAAAAAGGCTGCAAATCCCGGACAGAAAATGAACCTTTTCATATCTTGGCAGTACAAGTCTCATGATCATGTTTTGTTCCTCTTTCCTGACACTCCAGCATAGATGCATGAAGAATCATATCATATTCTTTTCCTTCCAATAATCCTTCATTTGCAATTCCAACCGTTGCCGGTCTTATCTCGACTTCGTGCCTTCCATTCTGAATTTTTATGCATGTGATCTCTGTCACCGGCAGAAGCCCCTCCTTCTGCCCCAGGGAACAATAAGGGATAAAATGTACCCTGTCCTTTTTCGGATTTAAGATCTTTGCGGCCACTTTTTTACTTAAAATACATACTGGTCTATGATTATATGGATCTCTCAACTGATTTCCACTGTCCCAGTATCCCATAGTTTCCATCGCATGCCCCCGATGCACCAATGTCACTGGAAAAAGCTGATTTCCAAACTGTTTTCTACGTCCCAGATACCATGTGACAACCGACAGAACCAGTGCCGCAATGACCGCCTGAATCCAGAAAAATGTCATTCCTGTTGCACTGCTTCTCAATAATTCCATAACCCCGCCAAGGAAAATGACCATCAGATAAATGACTGCCCAGTTTTCTAAAAACTCATGCCACGAACTTTTTCCAAAACACAGAACAACCATTCCTGTATTGAGCAGGAAGTGAATCAGAATCGCCCTGCAAAAAGGCTCCGTAACGGTCAATGTAATGATCAGAGTTCCTATGGATGACAGAAATGCAATAAACCACAGTCTTCTTCCCTTTACCCTGCGCCGCAAAAGACAATTTGCGCCCGCAAGCGCAATAAAATCCATCCACAGATTCTGTAACAGATAGACATCTGCATAAAAAATATATATTTGGAACCACTCCCTCCTTTTCCTTCTCCATAGTCACATTATATTTTTTTAGAACCATCTTTTTTGTCAAAACACTCCCTCTACTTTCAGAAGTTCATCCAGTTTTTCTGACAAAAAAAGACCGTTACACGAAAACCTTATGATCTTCATGTAACGATCCTGTCATCTTCTTATGTAATTATCTTCTGGAATTCTTAAGGAAATCCGGAATCTTGATATCCATCTGCTGTACAGAGCTTTCTGGCTGGCGTGGTTTCTGAATACCAGAGAAAGTTGGTGCCGGGTTTGGCTGTACCGGAGTTGTATAACCAGCCTGTGCTGCTGGTCTTGGTGTTACAGGTGCTGTTGGTCTTGGAACAGTTCCCATGTTCTGATACTGCATCTTAGGAACAATTTTGCTTGCTGCGTTTGCACCGGCAGTCTCAAGTCCTGTTGCAATAACCGTAATGGTTGCCTCATCTGTCATAGACTCATCAAACTTCGCACCGAAGATAATATTGGCATCATCTCCTGCAAGATCCTGTACATAGCTTGCTGCATCATTTGCATCCATTAAGGAGATATCTCCGGAAATATTAATAATAACGTGTGTTGCACCGTTAATAGTTGTCTCAAGCAATGGGCTGGCAACTGCAAGTTTTACAGCTTCGATCGCCTTGTCGTCTCCCTTGGCAGAACCAATACCGATATGTGCAAGTCCCTTGTCCTTCATAACGGTGGAAACATCCGCAAAGTCAAGGTTAATGAGTGCAGGTAAATTGATAAGGTCTGTGATTCCCTGTACTGCCTGCTGTAATACTTCATCTGCCTTCTTCAATGCATCCGGCATTGTAGTACGTCTGTCTACGATCTCTAATAATTTATCATTTGGAATGACAATCAGTGTATCTACGCTCTCTTTTAAACGTTCAATACCACCGGTTGCGTTCAACATACGCTGTTTTGCTTCGAATTTGAAAGGTTTTGTAACAACACCTACGGTTAAGATTCCCTGCTCTTTTGCGATCTTGGCAACGACTGGTGCTGCACCTGTACCGGTTCCGCCACCCATACCACAGGTAACGAAAACCATGTCTGCACCTTTCACTGCAGCCGATAATTCCTCTGCACTCTCTTCCGCTGCTTTCTGTCCAACCTCAGGCTGTGCTCCTGCACCAAGCCCTTTGGTAAGCTTCTCGCCGATCTGGATCAATGTCGGTGCCTTACATAACTGTAATGCCTGCTTATCTGTGTTGATACCAACAAACTCAACACCACCAATATTTTCATCGATCATTCTATTTACAGCATTATTACCAGCTCCTCCAACTCCGATCACGATAATTTTTGCACTGGCATCTGCTTCTGTTGTTCTAATTTCCAGCAAGGTAGTTCCTCCTTCATATCTCCCTATATTTATGTCAAATATGATAACCAGACAAGCCCATTTCTACTTTGTTTAGTTATCTACTCTCGAAATCATACTATATTTTGCGTTTTTTAACTCTTATAATCTATAATATAATTTTTCCTACAACAAATCAACCGCTTTTTCAAAAAAAATCAAGTTTTTTTACGGTTTTTATTGTTCCACTGGCGGCATATCCTCCGCCGGTGCATTTTCGGCTGGCTGCTGCTCTTCGGCCGGTGTATTCTCTGCCGGCACATCCTGTGCAGGTTGTTCTTCCGCTGGCGTGTCCTCCGCCGGCTGTTCTTCCGATGGTGTATCCGCAGAAGGCGCTTCTGTTGTCTCCTCTGTCGTCTCTTCTGTCGCCTCTTCTGTCGCCTCCTCTTCCGTATCTGGTTGTTCTTCTGCCCTGTCCCAGATAATGTCGGTCGTCTCCGGTGTCCATGTCTCTAAATGGAGTGTGCCGCTAAGTCCGTCAAGCTGTGGCAAAATAATGGATAACCTCACAACTTTCTGCGACAGGTTGTCCTCAGAACCAATTTTCACCTGGATCGTTCCATAGTAAAGCACCGGCTCCATGTTACTGTCATACTGGATCTCATCCGGGAGCAGATTATATTTTTTCAAAGTCTGTGTCAGGTTCAGTAAATCCCGCAAAATATCACTGTTCTCTAATTGCAGTTTCTCATAAAGTACCACTTCCTCACAGGAGATTCCTGTGATCTTTGGCACACCGTCAATCACTTCCGTAGATGTCTCGACTACAAATCCATCTTTGTCAAAATAAGCATTCTGACCAATGGAATTAATATAAAGATAGCCGAGCATTCCTTTTTCGTAAACTTTAATATGTACGGTATGGGGATTGTCCAGTGAAACCTCCATCGTATCTACAAACGGAACTTCCCCGATATCCACAAATCTGTATTTCAGATCTACATACAGGGAATTCCAGGAATATTCATCATTCAGCACCATGTTTTCAATCTGTGTGGAGCTGTACAGTTCATTTCCCTCCACGACAACGTTTTCCACGGTAAAAACATTCATGACAATGAAAACGCCCGCTGCGATAAGCAGAATCAATATCAACAGGATGTACAATCCTATCTTTCTGCGCTTTTTTCTTCTTCTCTCTTCTTTTATCATATTTAATTAACCTCAAATTTAATTCCCTTTGCCACGGAAAGCGCAAGCCCCATCTCTGCAAGCAGGAATAAAACCGAAGTACCTCCATAACTGATAAACGGCAGTGAAATACCGGTATTCGGGATCGTATTGGTCACAACCGCAATATTTAAAATAACCTGGATGGACAAATGCGCCATAATACCAACCACGACCAGCGCCCCATAAAGGTCTGACGCATTATTGGCAATGATCATAAATCTCCAGATCATCAGCAGAAACAATAAGATCACGCACACCGCGCCAAAAAGTCCAAGTTCCTCACAGATAACAGAGAAAATCATATCATTCTGCGCCTCAGGAATAAATCCCAGCTTCTGCATACTCTCGCCAAGCCCTTTTCCAAATAAACCGCCGGAACCGATCGCATACAGTCCCTGTAAGGTCTGATAACCCTTCTCGTAGGCTTCCGGATTCAGCCAGATCTTGATACGATCCATCCGGTATGCCTCAAAACTGATGAAAACAACACCTACCACACCGACTGCCACTGCCATCAACACAAAGTGGGAATACTTCGGACTGGCAACAAACAACATACAGACTGCAATTCCAAGTATAATGATTGCAGTACTTAAGTTATTATAGGCGACCACCGCAACGATTGGGAGCACAATGACCATAATCTTGACAAGACTCATGAACTCTCCCATCTTCTGTGGTGTCTTATAAATAACCGTTGCCAGAAAAATAATAACCGCAAACTTGGCAAACTCTGACGGCTGGAAAGATAACGGCCCGATTTTTAACCATCTCGCCTGACCGTTTGCCTCTGTACCAATAAAAATAACGGCGGTACAGAGCACGATAGCTGCCAGATACGCCATGGAACTCACCTTCATCCAGAACCGATATGGGATCTTAGATACGATATACATACCCACGATCCCCAGTCCTGTTGCAAACAACTGTTTTTTTACAAAATAGGAAGCATCCCCAAACTTATTGGAACCTGCATAGGAACTGGTACTGTACAACATGACCAATCCAAAACACAAAAGAAAAATGATCAGAAACAAAAGACTGTAATCGAAATATTTAATTGGCTTTTTTTTCTTTTCCGTCTGCTGACCTCTTGCCATTCCAATTCCTCATTTCTTATTTACTGCACGTCATGCCATTATGCCTGACATTTTTTATTCTGCCAGATTGCGCACGTATTCCTTAAAAATGCGTCCGCGCTCCTCATAGTTTGCGAACATGCCCCAGCTTGCACATGCAGGGGAAAGCAATACCGCATCCCCGCTCACTGCGTTTGCATAACAGGTGTCAATTGCCTCCTCAAATGTATCACAGAGTATGACATCCTCAAAGCCATGTTTCTTCGCACATTCCGCAATCTTTTCCTTCGTCTGACCGATCAGCACGAGTTTCTTCACCTTGCCGTCAAAACTCTCAATCCACTCATCATATTCAGACTGTTTGTCATAACCTCCACCGATCAACAGTGTCGGACGGTTCATCGCGCGGATTCCCTGGATTGCCGCATCCGGGTTTGTTCCCTTGGAATCATTGTAAAACTTCACGCCGCGTTTTTCTGTCACATACTCAATTCTATGCTCGACTGCCTGGAAACGTTTCAGCACTTCCACAATTTTATCCATCGGTACGCCAAAGCTTACCGACATTCCGACTGCCGCCATGACATTCTCATAATTGTGTTTTCCTAAAATATTCAGCTCATTTACATTGATCACTTTTGTGTCCGTTGTGCCGTCTGCATAAAAAATATCTTCTCCGTCCAGATAAAGTCCCTTTTCCAGTCTGCGCTTGCTGCTGAAAAATACAACTTTTGTCTGAAGTGTCTCGCCAAACCTGCGCAGCACTTCATCCTCATAATTCAACACACAGGTATCCCCGGCGGTCTGATTCTTTGTAATGCTCTCTTTTGTCTCGATATAACATTCCATCGTATGATGACGGTTCAGATGATCCGGTGTGATATTTAAAATAGCTGTCACTTCCGGCGCAAACTCATGTGTTGTCTCTAACTGGAAGCTGCTGATCTCTGCGACTGTCACAGTATCCTCTGTCGTGTTTGCCGCTACCGATGTGTATGGGATTCCAATATTGCCGACCACTTTCACATCATCGAAATAATTCGCCATGATCTCACCCACAAGCGAAGTTGTCGTAGTTTTTCCGTTTGTTCCGGTAATTGCAATAATTCTTCCCTTTGCAAAATGATAGGCAAGTTCAATTTCGCCCCAGATTGGAATCTGTCTGTTTCGAAGTTCATTGACCATTGGAAGGTCTGTCGGCACGCCCGGACTTAACACAACAAGATCAATGCGCGCCATATCTTCCGGTGCAAGTTCTCCCAAAAGGATCTCTGCTCCGGCAAATACCGGATTTTTCTCGATCAATGCTGTCACATCTAAATCTTTATTTCCATCAAAAAGTACAAATGTGATTCCTTTTTTTCTGAGCAGTTCTGCGGCTGCAACTCCGCTTTTTCCAGAACCTACTACTAACACTCTTTTTCCTTCTAAATTCATCGTCTTATCCTTCCAATCTCCTGCTCCGTTCGGGCAGGTCATTTTGCAATTTTCCAATGCGATTTATAAGCCTAATAATGCAAGCATGCAAAGCAGTGCTGTCACGATTGCAAACACTGCGACAACTCTCGTCTCTGACCATCCACCAAGCTCAAAATGATGATGTAACGGAGCCATTCTGAAAATCCGCTTTCCAACACCTGTTTTTTTCTTAGTGTATTTAAAATAAGTAACCTGAACCATAACAGATATGACTTCTGCCAGATAAATCAGTCCAACGATCAGGATATATAATGGCATCTGGAGCATATAGGCAGTTGCCACAACAAAGCCGCCCAGTGCCAGCGAACCGGTATCGCCCATGAAAACGCTTGCCGGATACACATTAAATAATAAAAATCCAAGCAGGGCTCCTGCTACTGCGCAGGTGATCGGTGCGATCCCTGCATTTGTTCCGATCGCCACAACCGAAAAAAAGGTTGCAACCATGATCGTAACGCTTGACACAAGCCCATCCACACCATCCGTAAAATTCACACCATTTACAGTTCCGATCACTGCAAAATAAAGTAGCGGAATCGCAAGCCATCCGATATTCAAGTACTTTCCGCCGGAAAACGGAATCAGCATGGTAAGTTCAATTCCGGAATAACGCACCATATAAACTGCAAATACGGTTGTCACAACAAACTGTAAGATCATCTTCTGCCACGGAAGCAGTCCGTCCGATCTGCGGAGCACAACCTTCAGATAATCATCCAGAAAACCGATCACACCGAATCCCACGGTCATAAAAAGGATTGGGATAATTCTCGGATAATCTTTGACATAAAACAGAGAGGTAATGATAATACTTGCCAGTATCATAAGTCCACCCATAGTCGGGGTTCCATTTTTCTTCAAATGGGATTCCAACTCTTTACGCTCCGTCTGCCCCACCTTTAACCGTTTCAAAAAGGGGATCACGATCGGTCCTAAAATTGCACTGATTGCAAAAGAAATCAAAACTGGTATCACTATTTCATAATCCATGACTAAACACCTCTTGTATTTTTTCTAACGTTCAATTCGCCTAACTAGTATACGTTATTTCATCTCATTTATCAAGGTAAGGCAAAATGTTTTCGAATATTTCCTTCGCCACAGGAGCAGCGATCGTTCCGCCGTAATAAATCCCCTGCGGATTGTTAATAACAACAAGCACAAGCACCTGCGGATTGTCAGCGGGCGCAAATCCGAGAAACGATGAAATGTATTTATGGTCGCTTCTTGGAAGTGTCTGTGAAGTTGCTGTCTTTCCACCGATGGAAAAGCCCTCAATTTTGGCATTTTTACCAGTTCCCTCTGACACCACTTTCTCCAGCAGATAGCGCATCGTTTCCGAAGTTTCTGCTGTGCAGATATTCTCATGCGTTTCATAGGAGAACGTTTTTACTGTATTTCCGTCCGCATCCTGCACGCTTACGCCAAAATGTGGTGTCACGCGCGTTCCCCCATTAATAATAGAAGATACCGTCGTGACAAGCTGGATGGGGGTAATCTGAAACGACTGCCCAAACGAGATTGTCGCAAGTTCCACCGGTCCAATATTTTCCGTCTTATGCATGATTGTTCCCGCTTCCCCCGGAAGATCAATATTCGTTTTGGATAACAGCCCGAACTGTTTGAAGTAACCGACAAAGTTCTCCGCGCCTAACCGCTCGCCGAGTTCCATAAAAACCGGGTTGCAAGAGTTCATGATCCCTGTCTCAAAGGTTTCCGCCCCGTGTCCTGTCGTTCTTGCACACCGGATACGTCTGTCCTCCACGATTTTATAACCCGGGCAGTAAAATGTATCATCCAGTTTTACCACTCCCTCTTCTAACGCTGCCGCTGCCGTAATAATCTTAAATGTGGAACCCGGCTCGTAGGTATCACTGATACACTGGTTCCGCCACATCTTATTCAACAGATCCTGTTTTTCTTCCGCTGACACAGTTTCCCCGGTGTCCCCAGCCAGAGTAAACGGATCGTTCAGGTCAAACTCCGGATAATTCACCATCGCCATAAGTTCGCCGTTCTGCGGGTTCATCACGATCACGGAAACACTGTCCGCCGATTTTTTGGTGCAGACCTTTTTTGCCGCCTGCTCACAGTACATCTGAATATTGCGGTCTAAGGATAAGCAAAGATCATAACCGTTCACAGGTTCTAATCTGCTCTCCCCGGCATTCTCGATCTCTATTCCCCTTGCATCGGTTAACGTGAGGATTTTCCCGTTGGTTCCCTGAAGATATTCATCATACTTCACTTCAAGTCCCAAAATGCCCTGATTGTCGGCTCCGGTAAATCCAAGCACTTTGGAAGCGAGCGTCCCATAAGGGTAATATCGTTTATAATCCTCATCCACTTTCACCCCTGAAAGTCCATAGGCTCTGACCGCATCCCCGGTCTCCTTTGCGACATTTGTTTTCACACGCTCGATGGAACTGACTTTCTCCACGCGCTTTCTCGCAGTCTCTTCCGGAATGCCAAGTTCTCTCACAAGCATCTCAATGACTTTCCCGGGTTCTTCTATCTGGTTATGGATCACGGAGATCGTGCACACAGATTTGTTTGTGGCAAGCACTGTGCCGTTTGCATCCAAAAGTTTTCCCCGTGCCGCCTTAATATCACGTTCCCTCTCATGAAGATTCTCCGCTTTATTTCCATAATATTCGGAGCAGAAGATCATCAGATATACCAGTCTTCCGATCAGAAACATCATGATAAAAAAAACTGCCACGAATACGATCATTACCTTTTTGCGGTTAAAGGTCTTATTCCGATACATAAAACAAAAACCTCATAAAAGTCTTCCTTGCATTTTATTCCAACTTTTATGAGGTTATGTTTTTATTCACTGTTATCGGACGTTGTTCCTGCTTCTTCGGCATTTACGCCATCATTTTCGGCGTTTTCTTCGTTGTTTTCCCCGGCTCCCGGAATATCCTCCATGGTATCCGGCACATCATCCGTTCCTTCCGGTTCTTCCTCCGAGATATTTTCTATATTTCCTGTCACACGGTCTGTCACAGCGGCTGCGCCTGTATCCGTTCCGGTAATATCCCACCCGGAATGTAAACCTGTCGTCTCCTCATCTGGATAAATATTCATATAAGGAAGTACTTCTTCTAAAATCTCCCTCACAATATTCTGTGCAAATGTACTGTGTGGCTGATCCTGTGAGTTCGGCTCATCCACAAAACAGTAGATCATTAACTGAGGATCGTCCACCGGTGCAAAACCGATAAAAGAAACCAGATAGTTCACACCATCACGAGGCACTTTCTGCGCCGTTCCGGTTTTACCTCCCATGGAGTAACCGTCTACTTTTGCCGTATTTCCGGTACCGGATGTCACGGTTGAATACATGTATTGTTTTAATGTATCACTTGTTGTCTTAGATACTGTTTCACGCAGCAACGTCGGGGAAATATCCTGAATCGTATTTCCATTCTGATCCGTGATCTTGCTTACCACTCTCGGCTGATATAACTTACCGCCATTGACCAGAGAACAGAAAGCAGTTCCAAGCTGGATCATCGTGGTGTTAAAGTTCTGTCCGAAAGCATTGGTTGCAAGACTCAGCTGTGATGTTGTATCAAATGTGTAAATCAGGGAATCAGTTCTCGATTCTCCCGGAAGATCGATGTTCGTTTTCTGTCCAAATCCAAAAATCTGCTGGTACTCCGTGAAATTCTCTGCCCCGATCCGGTAGGACATCTGCATCAAGGCATCATTGCAGGAGTTCATTAACGTCTGTTCCAAAGTCTGCATTCCGTGTCCGCCTTTTCGATAGGCAACACATTTTACGGTAAATCCGCTGAGCTGTTCGGCTCCATCACAGAAAAAGGTATCATTGGTCGACAGTGTTCCTGTCTCAAGCCCGGCTGCAACCGTAAATGGTTTTGCCGTTGATCCCGGCTCATAAGTATAGGTCAGACATATGTTCTGCCACAACTGATTTAACGCTTCGAGTCTCGCATCATCATCCATCGCATCGATCTCTTCCTGTGTATAATACTCAGATAAATCCCATGGATTGCTCAGATCGTAATTTGGATACTGTGCCATTGCAAGGACATCGCCATTGTCCGGTTTCATGATGAGCACGCCGATTCTTGTTGCTCCGCCCTCACCCTCTCTGTAACCATCTGTATAGGCCTCATTAAACTCCTGTATTTTCTTCTCTACCACCGACTGGATCGTCGCATCGATCGTTGTCACTAACGTATTGCCGTTGACTGCCGGTTTGATCGTTTTTTCAAAATTACTGTCCGAATTCAGATATCCATACTGTCTGCCGTTAATTCCATTTAACGTGTCATCATAATAATTTTCCAGTCCATTAATTCCAAGGTTACCGGATGTTGTGAACCCGATCACGGAACTTGCCAGTTTTCCATATGGATATTGTCTCTGGTACTCTTTTTCAAACCAAACACCTTTGATATATGGATTGACCAGTTTTCCCTTTTCATCCCGCTCCTCCTGCAGATTCACAAAAGGCTGGATCGTATCATAGGACAAACGTTTGGCAAGCACGATATATCTGCTATCCGGAGAGTCTTTCAGATAAGAATAAAGCTGTTCACTCGTCAGATCCGGGAAGCAGCTTACAAGCGCATTGATCGTCGGCTCCACATATTTTTCATCATCATTTAAAACGGAACAGTCCAGAATCACATTATAAACTGCGATACTGGTTGCCAGCACAGTTCCTTTTGCGTCTACAATGTCACCTCTCTGATAAGGAATTGTCTGGCTGTCATAGCCCTGCTGTGCCAGAACGATTTTCTCATATTTTTCTCCACTGGTGTATTCAATATACATCAGTCTTCCGATGAGTCCGATCATAAGCGCTGCAACAACCGTAAACATGACGATCATTTTTTTCTGCATACGCTTTGGAAACTTTAACATCGGCTTTTTCGGTCTTCTTTTTGCCATTCTACCACCCGAATTATTTTTTTGCCTGAAAATTCCCTCTATTGCGGGATTTCATTATACTGATTCATGTAGTCTGTCTTATCTACAGAGTAGTAGACGATCTGATCCTGTGTTGCATAAAACATACCAAGTTCATTGATTGCCTTCTCCTTGATTGCATCGAGATCTACTGCGGTATTAATTCTCTTGTAAGCCTCGTCATTGTCAGCCTTAAGGTCTGTCACCTGGCTCTCTAAGCTTGCGATTTTTTTCATTCTTGCCGTTACATCGGACTGAAGCTTAATATAAGCTCCACAGAAAATGCCAAATACGGTCACTGCCATTGTCAGGAATACAACATAACTTTTGCTCATGCGAAGCGCTTTTTCCTGATTTCTGGCTGCGGCACGTCTGCGTTTTCTCAGCTCTTCCTCGCGTTCCCGCTCCTGTCTGTCTCTGCGCTCTTTGCGGTAATCCGGCATCGCCTCCATACGGCGTACGGTGTTGCCATCTACCTGATAGGCTGCTCTATTTCGATTGTTGTGATTTACTGTTCTGTTCGGCATCTGCTACACCCTTTCAAAAACTCTTAATTTTGCACTCTTGGAACGGGAGTTCACTTCTAATTCTTCCTCGGAAGGAAGGATTGGTTTTCTTGTAACTACCTTTCCCTTGGATTTTTTACCACATACGCACACTGGAAAATCACTCGGACAGGTACATGGGTTCTCATTTCGTTTAAAATTCGTCTTTACAATACGATCCTCTAAGGAATGGAACGTGATAATACAGATTCTTCCACCCGGATTCAAAAGGTCGATCATATCATCCAGATTATTCTGCAGTACTTCTAACTCTTTGTTCAGCTCAATACGGATTGCCTGAAAGGTTCTTTTTGCCGGATGTCCACCGGTCACCTGAACTTTCATTGGAATGGAAGCCCTTATGATTTCTGTCAGTTCTCCGGTTGTCTCGATCGGTTTCTTTGCCCTCTCCTGCACGATGTGTTTTGCAATATTTTTTGCAAACTTGTCCTCACCATAATCACGGATGATCCGGTAAAGATCCATCTCACCGTATCCGTTTACGATATCTTTTGCAGTCAGGCTCTGTCTGTCATCCATTCTCATATCAAGTGGAGCATTCTCATCACGGTAAGTAAAACCTCGCTCCGGTGTATCTAACTGAAACGAAGATACGCCAAGATCCAACACGATTCCATCCACCTTTTCCACGCCAATGCGGTGAAGTTCCTCTTTCATGTTGGCGTAATTGCTTCGGATAATGGTGATCTTGTCACCAAATTCCTTTAATCTTTCTCCGGCGGCTGCGATTGCATCCGCGTCCTGATCGATTCCGATCAGCCTGCCTTTTTCTGATAACCGTGAAGCCACCTGGTAAGCATGTCCGCCACCGCCAAGTGTTCCATCCACATAGATTCCGTCAGGCTTGATATTCAAATTTTCAATTGTCTCATTTAGTAATACTGAATAATGATTAAATTCCATTGTGATCCTCTCTGCCTGACTTTTGCTCTGGCTCTCTTTTTTTATTCTCTGTGGATCAGATGCTGAACCCTAAATCTGCCATGTGTTCTGCAATCTCATCCATCTCATCTTCATCATATGTATTCTCCTGCCATCTGTCTTTGTCCCAGATTTCCACTCTGCTTAAGACTCCGACTAAAACGACATCTTTTGTCAGATTTGCATATTCTCTTAAAACTGGTGGAAGAAGGATTCTTCCCTGCTTGTCCAGTTCACAGGAAGCTGCTCCTGCAAAAAAGAAACGTGAAAACTTTCTTGCATCCTTGGAAGTCATGGAAATGTTTCTGAATTTCTCTTCGATGTTGTGCCATTCTTCTGACGTATACACAAATAAGCATCCATCAAGTCCCTTTGTCACTACAAATTCATCGCCAAGCTGCTCTCTGAATTTTGCCGGAACTATCAGTCTGCCTTTTGGATCAACTGTGTGGTTGTATTCTCCCATAAACATGACACAATCACCTGCCTTTGTGCGGCAGCTGGTTCCTCTTGATTTTCCATTTCTGTGGTCATTTGCCACCACTTCGAACCATTCTCTACCACTTTCCACCACTTTTAAACATATATTAGACTATTCTTAAGAAAAAATCAATATTTTAGCGCAAAAAAATAATGCCAGACCAGTTATTTCCTGATTTGGCATTATTTTCCATTCTTCTCTACTTACTTCTTTCTGTTTCCTCGATATACTCTTCAATCAGCTGATCGAGTTTTGTACTTTTTTGATAGTAATTATCAAACTTATCCTGTCGTAAAAGTGCCTGATCCAGTTCAAATCGAACGGATTCGATTTCCTGCTGTAACTCACTCAACTTTCTCATATGAATCCTCCTGATTTCCTCAATGGAAAATGCAATTTTACAAATTCAAATTTCTGCTAATTGCCGGAGCAGAGAATAGTCCCTTTTTCTTTTCCCCTTTTTCTTTTCCTCTCTTTTATATTCTCCATATTACTATCCGCAGATTCAAAAATCAAATGAATTAGGTGATGAGTTTTCTCCAAAATTCGACATTTCCAAACGGATTTTTTCACAATTGCACGTATTTCCTACAAAAACAGCGCATCCATTTTTCGACTTTGGATGCGCTGTTCATAAAAAATTAATATTTGATTCGTATGTTTTCCTATCGTTTTTGTATGTTTTTCATTTTTCAGGAATGTTTTAACCGGAATTCTGCCCTTTTCTCGGCGAGTAAATGTATCATTGTCTCCATTGCCTTGTAGTTCACCTCCACAATGTGATGGATATCATCCTCCACATCATGCTTTCTCACAAGATAATCATCATGGGATTTCTGGATAAAATCGCAAAGATTTCTGGCACTGTTAAATTCCAGATGATCTGCTTTATGCGGTTTTGCAGCGTCCGTCCTGATATATCTCCGCAAATCCCGCTTTAACTTCTCCTCGTAAGAACAGTGATCCTTCAGACTTCCCGGATAGATCTTATTGTGAGGATAGGTAAAATAGTCTGCCAGATAGTGGCTGATCTGTCCAAGATCCATGTAATACTTGCGCCCTTTTTTCTTCTCCACCAGTTTCCTGCCCTCGGAAAGGCGCTCAATATGGCGTCTGATATCCGGGTAAGTTCCTTCCATCTCATGGCGCTTATAGACGAAAGATGGCTTAATGTCCGGCAGGACACTTCCGATGTAAAAAGATAATTTATGTTTTTTCAGATCATTGTCTTCCATATTATTTACAATGTAACGTGCCAGTGAAATATGTGATTTTTTTCTCATAAGTACCGCCTCCAAACAGGAATCTTTTTGTTTTTCCAACTCCCATACTACATCTCCGCGGCAAAAGAAACAAGGGTATCTTTGTAAACTTTTTGTGTAGTTTTTGTGTTTTAAAGCACTGGAATCCTGCTTTACAGATGTAAATTTTCTTATCCTGCTTTTTTATGGTCTGCACAAATGGAGCATGTGCAGACCAGTTTCATACCTGTATTAATTATTCATATTTACAGTTGCACTCGAAGCTTGCGCACTCTGTCTCTCCACAGGTGCAGGCTCCGGCACCGGAAATACCGATATGATCTGCGTGACATTTCTCATTTTCATTGAAACGGCAGTGTGTTGCCTCACACGCAACGTCGATTTCCTTGGAAACATCTTTTAATGCGTTACAGGCTGCACCGTTTGTTCCGCGGTCTTTGAAACTTCCGCAACAGGTGCTCTGTGCTTCGGTTGCTTCGCGTCCCTCCACCTGAATGTCGCCTTTGCAGCAACAGCCGTCTTCATTATTGTAGGTGCAGCTTTTCACTGAACAATCCAAATATGCCATACTTTTTTCTCCTTTTCCTTCAAATCTGTCAGACAATTGT
>ULQI01013348.1_pt1 | contig 25572 bp, 15 predicted proteins | sample 1954261 | NCBI WGS metagenome assembly ULQI01 (sample SAMEA4835650, study PRJEB28245) | human gut metagenome | biome: gut microbiome; material: fecal sample | place: Denmark | collected 2008 | reverse complement strand
AATAATTATTATTGTTTCAATGCAAATTGGTGCACTAATAGGTGTTTTCACAATGTGCTTTTTATAAATTAATAAAGGAAATAGTAAATTTGATAATAAGTAAACAGAAGTCTAAACTGTATATGAAATAAATAACAATTAATAAAAGGAGATGAAGAAAGTATGAAAAAAAGGAATATTATAGTTTTAGCGTTATCTACACTGTTGGTTGTTTGTAATGCACTACCAATGAATAGCCATGTAGAAAATAAAAAATCAGCAGTTATTTCACAAAAAGAGGTATCAAAAAAGAAAACAAAGAAAAAGGATGTATCCAAAGATGAAACCAATGAAAGTGATGAAATTGTAAATGATACAACCAAACAAGAAATAGAAGAAAATACGATTCAGGAAGATCAAGAACCTGTAAAAAATGATGTGCAAACTCAAGAGAAAACGAGTAATCAAAATACTAATGAAAATAAAACACAAAAGAAGGTTGAAACAAAACAAACACCAGTACAGCCTGTTGAAAGCAATCAGTCTTCTGTAACACCAAGTCAGCCAGCATCAAGTGGAAATACTACTAATGTACAACAACCTCAAAAGGAAGAACAAACAAAAATTTTAAGAGTGACATATTGGGTTAAATGTGATTGTGGAAAAGAACTGACACATTCAATAGATTATAAAGATTATGAGTCTTATTATAGTAGCAATGATTATTCAGTTAAAACTTTGATTAATCAATTATTAGATGAAGGACATTGTGCTGGAAATGAAGAAGTATGTGGAGCTTCTCATTATCGATATGGTACAAATGAAAATTGGATAAAAAGTTAAGTGAAATTTTACGAAGTATATTGCGTTGAATATAACGTAAAATAATAGTATAATGATTTTAATAAAAGGAGGAGAGAATATGCCAAATATAAAACCTATCTCTGATTTAAGAAATTATAGTGCAGTACTTGAAGATGTTACTGTTGGTTCTCCTGTTTATTTAACAAAAAATGGACATGGTTGTTATACTATTATGGATATAAATGAACAAGAAGAAATGTCAAGAAAAGCGAGGAAGTATGACAAGATGGTAGCAGAACTAGAAGTAATGAAAATGTTAAATGAAGGCTTAGCTTCAGCAAATGAAGAAGGCTGGATTGATGAAGATTCAATGAGATCACATTTTAAAGAAAGATTTGAAAATGAATAAGATACACTATTCACCAAAGTCACAACGAGATCTTGATGAAATTTATGATTATATTAAATATAAATTATGTAGTCCAATAGCTGCAAAGAATACAGTATCAGGAATTTTAGATAAGATAGAAAATCTAAAGAGTCATTCAGATATTGGAAATATATGGTATCTTGAAAATGATGTAAACAGTGGATACAGATATGTTCATTATAAAAACTATGTTGTCTTTTACATGGTAAAGAATGATGATGTCTATATCGTAAGAATACTTCATAGACTTCAAAATTATGTAAGTCAATTATTTTTGTAGAAATTAGATTGATAAGTAAATCATTATCAAATTATGTAGAAACATGATAGAATTAAATACGGATAAAGAATAAGTAAATAGTTTATCATAGACAATTACTGAAAATTCAAAATATTACCAACAAATTTTTATAAAAATCTCTCATTCTTTATCCATTTAATATTATAAGCAGGCAGGTCGATATGATCTGTCTTTTTTTGTTGGAGGAATATATGTATTTAAATAAATGGGTATTCAAGCCATAGGACAATCGAAAGATTGTCCTTTTTGCATTTAATAAACAAAAGAAGTAGAGCAATGTTTGAAACTTGCATTGCAAACAATAAATAACAGGAGAAAAAGTAAAATGAAAAATAAACTTTCTAAACTATATAAGATTTTTTTAGCAGTAGGAATGGTATTTTCAATGTGTTTCAATACGCTTGGAATGAGTGTCGTAAATGCTTATGATCCATCCGTTCCTAAAGAATTTACAAGAGTGAAAAATATCAAGTATCCAGAATGGTGGGGCAGAAAGATTCCATCCATTGCTTCATGGTCAACATATTCATGTAAATACGATGGCAAATGGGCTTTCTGTTTGGAAGCAGAAAAGAAAACACCTGCAAGCGGTAAATATCCTGCACAGGTCATTGAAAATAATGAAAACGTAAGAAAGCTTCTTTACTATGGCTTTGGAGGTCCAGCAGCCTATGGTGAATTTGCTGCGGATGCAGATCTAAAGACAGCTATCTGTCCAGATGACCCTCTTACAAATGATGATATCAAATATCTTTTGACACATATCTTTTTAAGTGGCGCTTATTCAGGACAATGGAAAGGTTTTGATGAAAACTTGTTCAACCAAACATTCGGAAGTAATTATGGTACAAATATCATGAACATCTATCGCCGAATCATTTCATTACCAGATCCAGGTAATGGTGTTTCTTGGGAAGGCAACAAATCAGGGAACAGAGCATTGTTTAAAGCAAGCTATGATAAGACAAATAAGCAACAAGTTACAAATACTGTGAAGTTAAATGGTGCTTCATCTGCTGAAGTGAATATCCCATTGGCTTCAAATGTGACAATTCACATTGCTGGAACTTCTGCAAGACAAACAGGTGGTACTGCAAAAGTTTATGGCGGACAAAGCTTTTATTTTACAGCGCCATGTCAAAATTCACCATCAAATTTTGTGAGTGACAATGTATGCGGAAGCGGATGTGAACGATTTACAGCATTAGCTATTCATGATGGAGGTGCAGGAACCCAAGCACAAGGAACTTGGAATATGGATCCTGATGATGCACGTCTATATTTAAATATTGAATGGCTTGATTTTGGTTCCTTGGAATTAACTAAAAAGAATACAAATCAAGATCTTATTGATGGTGCAAAATTCAATATCAAATCTGTTTCATATGACGGTTATAACGAAAATACTGTTGTAAAAAATGGAAAAATCAAAGTGAATGATCTATTGGTTGGAACTTATGAAGTCAAGGAAACAGAAGCACCTCATGGATATCTTTTAAATACAGATACTTTTACAGTTAAAGTAGAAAAAGATAAGACAACAGTATTGAGTGTTACAGATGATGAACCTAAAGGAAATATTGATTTTCAAAAAGAAATCGATACTTCTAAAACGAATGGTCTAAAAGGTGATGCTACTGCTGAAGGTGTAACTTTTGAATTACATGCAAGTGAAAAGATTACAAATCAGGCTGGAACAAAAACTTACTATGAAAAAGGTGCATTGGTATCAAGCAAAAAAACAGATGCCAATGGAAAGATTGCTTGGAGTGAATTGCCATTAGGGAAATATTATATTCAAGAATCAAAAACAAATGATTCATTGGTATTCAATGATGCAAAGATCAGTGTATCAATCGATTATGAAGGACAAACAGTTTCAAAAGTATCAAGAAGTGCAAAAGGTACTAACAGAGTGAATATGCAAAAGATCCAAGTTTTCAAGTCAGGAGAAAAAGACAGTATTTCAGGTCTTGTAAAAGGATTACAAGGAGCAGAGTTCACGTTCAAATTATACAGTGAAGTAAACCATGTCGGATGGGACAATGCTACAACTTATGCAGTCATCACAACTGATTCAAATGGTAAAGCAAATACACCATATCTTCCTTATGGAAAATATATCGTCAAAGAAACAAAGACACCTAAGTATTATATTACAGCACCAGATTTCACAATTTCAGTAACAGATGATTACAGTGAATATAAAGATGTTGAACAAGTAAAACGTGTCAATGTGAATAACCGACCATTTACGTCACAACTTAAAATTATTAAATTAGATGCTGAATCAGGAAAGAAAGTCACATTAAATGGTGCATCATTTAAAATCAAAGACTCAAAAGGAAACTATGTTGTACAAAAAGTTGGCGGAAAAAAATATGACACATTTACAACCAATTCTAAAAACGTTGTTACAGTAAAGGATGCTGAAGAAGGAACAGTAACACTTCCTTTACAGTTAGATGCGGGAGATTATTCTATCGAAGAAGTAGAAACACCTAAAGGCTTCTTGCAACTAGAACAACCTGTGAAATTCACAATTACAAATACAAGAGATTATGACAAGGATGAGGATGAAGATCCAATTCTAACTGTGAAAGTTAAAAATGCACAGCCAAAAGGAAAAATCATTTTAACAAAGACAGACAAGGCTACAAATGAAGCACTAGCTGATGTTGAATATGAATTAACTGCCAAAGAAAACATCTACAGTGCAGTTGATGGTACTTTACGCTATGCAAAAGGAGCTACTGTTGCTAAAGGAAAAACAGATGGCAATGGAAAACTTGTCATTGATTCGTTATTCATGGGCAAATATGAATTAAAGGAAACTTTAACAAATGAAGGATATGTGCTTTCAGAAAAAGTACATCAGATCAATCTTGAACAAAAAGATCTAACAACTAAAGAATATGTCATTACAAAGAATGTAACGAACATTGCACCTCATGGTGAAATCCATGTACAAAAAAGAGACAGAGATACATTAGAAGATCTTTCAGGTGTTACTTTCCAATTAATAGCAAAAGAAGACATCTATTCACTAGATGGAAGAAATACACTTCTTTATAAAAAAGGTGAAGCTGTTTCAATGGATATTTCAGAAAACGGATATTATGTGACTAATGAATTAGGTGAAATTCATATTTCAGGACTACCACTTGGAAAATATGAATTGAAAGAAGTACAAGAATTAGAAGGCTATGTTAAAAACAATAAGGTCTATGACATTGACTTAAGCTATGATCACACAGATAAGATCATCTATTCAAAAGAACTTGACGTTCTTAATAAAAAGACAGCAACTGAAATTTCAAAAGTAGATGCAACTAATGAAAAGGAACTTGAAGGTGCAAAACTTTCATTAAGAGATGAAGATGGAAATCTTGTAGAAGAATGGACATCAACAAAAGATGTTCACATTATCAGAGGTCTTGTATCAGGTAAAAAATATATCTTGCATGAAGATCTTGCACCATTAGGATATGCAACAGCAAGAGATGTAACATTTACAGTAAATGAAGATAGAAGTGTGACTAAAGTTAAAATGAAAGATGAAATCACAAAGGTAGATATTTCAAAAGTAGACGCAACAACTGGAAAAGAAATCGAAGGAGCTAAGCTTACATTAAAAGACAAGGAAACAGGTGAAGTAGTTGAATCATGGACTTCTGGAAAAGAACCACACCGAATCGAAGGATTAACTGTTTCAAAAACTTATGTTCTTCATGAAGATTTAGCACCTGCAGGTTACAATGTTGCAAGTGATGTTGAATTTACAATCTCTGATACAGGAGAAGTTCAAAAAGTGGTCATGAAAGATGAAGCAAAACCTGTTGTTGTAAAAACAGGTGATGATAGTAATATCAGTTTCTATGTTGCAATGGGAATGTTTGCTTTAGGTTTGATCGTATGTTTCTATGCAAAAAGAAAATATGGAGAAAAGAATGACAAATAATGTCTGTTCGGTTTTAGCTTCACTTCTTATTCTTTTTGGAGTTGCTGGTTTAAAAATATATATTCAAATCAGACATCTGAAACAGATTAGACAGAAAATGAAGGGGAGAAATTTCTCCCTTTTTTCATTTGATAGAAAGGAAGATAAAAAGTGAAAGAATTACAAATAAAAGAGATTTGCCAAGAAATAATCGATAAACAGACCAAATGTAATTATTCAGTTGAGTATATCCTTAAAAATAAAGATGATATCGTTCGTGCAGTTGCTGTAAATAAACATACAAAAAGCACTATCCAACTTGATATTGTCGATGGTCGAAATCATACACAGAATCTTGATTATTTTAACTTCAATCCAGATTTGTTTTTGTTTAGTGATTTAGAAAGAGAATATGAATTGCTTTATGCACCGTTGAATGTTCATTACGCTATTTGGCGCTATTCTAAAGAAAATCATGAAACTCTTATTCATAAAAAAGGAATGAATCTTTATTTTGATTTTTGTAAGCGGAAAGATATTACAGAAAATACAATGTTCTTATTGAGTCTTAATAAAATAGATATTTCAAAATTCTATCATGAAAAAAATAGCTCGTATGAAATCATTCAGGAAATGCATATCAATGATGATTCGATTGTTATAGGATACAGTCCTACATCTCCAGCTAAATTTGTTACTTGGGAAACAAATGGAAATAGAAAATATGGATTTTATACAGGACATTATTTTAATGATTATGAAGAAGCATATAAGGATATGGAGAAACGTTCAAAATATTTACTTGAGCAGAATCTGTGTAGAAAAAGGAACTTTTTAAGAAAAAATAAAATAAATCAAGAAAGGTAGGTGAGATGAAATGAATAAACTAGATACATTATATGAACTTCTTGAAAAATCATGTCATGATATTATTCAAAGTGAAGAATTATGGCTTTCATTTTTAAAAACATCCGGCTATCTTTATAATTTTAATTTTACCAACCAACTATTGATCTATCAGCAAAGACCTGATGCAAAAGCCTGTACGGACTTTGAAACATGGAATAATAGGATGAACAGGTGGATCAAAAAAGGTTCAAAAGGTATAGCCCTTATAGACGATGATGGTCGATATACAAAAATAAGATATGTTTTTGATATTGCTGATACAAGGAGCCCACGTAATAGAGAACTTCATTTATGGAGTGTACAAGAGTCGTTTCATAAACAATTGATTGATAAAATTGCAAAACAATTTGATATGACTTCAAATGATGAGGATTTAGGAAGTTTCATCAAAGAAATTGCAAAGGAACAGACAGGCTATTATGTGGATGATTATTTTAAAAGGTTGATAAAATTAAAAGACGGTTCTTTGCTAGAAAGCTATGGGGAAAATGAACTAAAGAATCTTTATAGAAATCTTTTAGAAAATTCAGTTGCCTACAGTTTAATGAGCAGATGTGATATTGAAACAAGATTTTATTTTGAAGCGGATGATTTTATATCAATAGAACTTTTTAATACACCTGAAATGTTGGGAGTAATAGGTAATTCCTTTCAGGAAGAAAGTAATTCACTTTTCAATGTGATTTCTCGTATTACAAAAGAATTGATAATTCAAAATCGTACATTTGAAAATAATAATCGTTTAGTAGATGATAAAATTGAAAAAAATGAAGGGAGTGTTATCAATGGAACAAATCACATACTCAACAGTGGGAGATTATCAAATGCCCAATTTGACAGTAGACAAGGAGATGCCTTTAGGAAAATACGCAATGATGAAGAAAAAATATCTGAAGGAACAGCAACCAGAAATTCTCTTTTCACTTCGAGTAAGGAATCAACTGAACTCTTACTTAATGGAAACAGAGAAGAAGGCAAACGAAATGATGGAAATGTTGATGAAGGAATTGTTAACGAAAAATCCAGCACCGAACAAAGAGATACATCAGATGGAATGGGTACAGCATATGAACAACCTTCAAAAAACAGCGGAAGAAATCATTCTGAAGGAGATAATCTACAATTAGATTTAGGAATTGAAGAAGTCGATAAGGAAAAGGGTAGCGATAATGTATTGCCACCCTTTGATTTAAGTGATTTGCCTCAACTCTTAAGAGAAGATGTTTCATTGCAACATAGCAAAGAAGAAATTATTCAGTATTTTCATGAGCACACAGATGAAATTGAAAGGGCAAATTATTTAAAAGAATGTTATGATGATACGCTTGTTCAAACATTCAGGTGTCCAGAACATTATGACTATAGTTATCTTGGCTATAAAAAAAGAAATGATGGACTGGACGTATGGAGTGGTAACTACTTGAATCGGAAAAGCGAATCGTACTTGTCTTTTTTTCAACTTCAAAGTTATCTTGCAAAAATTATTGAAAAAGATGAATATCTTACATCGCCTTATGAAAATGAATCAGGATTAAAAAGGGCATATGAAAACAAAATCATCAATGCAAATGTCTTTTATCATGTTTTTCAGTATAACGATGAACTTTTAGAATCTGCAGGAAAAATCATTGAGTTTTTTCAAACACATGACAGTGATGAAGAACGTTGTGAATATGTTAAGCATATATATCCTGACAGTATAAGAGAATGGAAAGTTGATGATGTCATTCTTGGATATGACAGATTAGATGATGGGCTGCATATCTATTTAGGAACTTTTGATAATCAAGTTGTTACTTATGATTATTCATGGAATTTTGTTGCTAAAGAAATTGATGGCATGATATTATCTCGATATTTTGCACCAGCTATACAGATTCCATCACTGGAGGAACAAAAAAATGTAGTATATGAGAATATTCAAAATTTTGAAAATGGAATCTTTTTTTCACAACAGGAAATAGATAGAGTATTGACTCGTGGAAGTGGATTTGAAGAAGGTAAATACCGAATCAATCAAATGTTTTCAAAAAATACTACATTGAAAGAAAAGGTTCAGTTTCTAAAAAAAGAATATGGAGAGGGTGGAAGTTCTCCTGCAGCAGGTTTTATAAATGTCAATTATGATGCTAAAGGAATGAGTTTAAGTCGTTATCGTGAGATTGGAAAAGATGAAATCAAAATCACTTTAAAATGGGATAAGGTTGCTAAAAGGATAGATGAACTTATTCAGCTTGATAGGTATCTTAATAAAAAAGAAAAAGAATATTATCCAACATTCTTGCAAAATCAACTTCAACACCAACTCGAATATGAAAGGAAAAGTATTAATCAAAGTTTTATCCCTGAATCTTCTGATGATTTACAGAATGAAAATATTCCAAAAGAGTATCAATGGAACTTGGGAGACAGCGTATATGTTGGAGCAACGGAATACAAAATTATTGAAAATGGTAATGAAATAACTTTACAGGATGAAAGTTTTCCATTGCTTTTAGAATATTATTCTAAAGATGATTTTCTCAAATTGTTAAAAGAAAACCCATTAAATGACCATTTGTTAAAACCAGTAACACAGGCGGTTCAAGATATTAATATTGATAGTTCAAACTATGCAATCATTAAAAAGTACATTCCTGACATTGAAAATCAAATCAAGCGTTCTATGATCTATCCCGCATTACGTGATAGTGATACAACAGATGAAGAGGCAGAAGATTATATTCGAGAAGAATTGATTTCTATCATGCCTTCTTATGAAACGAAGGATCCCGATTTTTATAACAGATATCTTAATGATGATGATTTTAGAAATTTGCTTGTTTATTATTTAATTGATAGAACTTATGAAGATTATTCAATATCTAATGATATTTTCAATAAAGAAAATGAAGAAAATAGTCAGTTGTTTGAAAAAATGGAAAAAATAGTACCACGTATTATGAATGAAATCTCTGGTTTTTGTAACATGATAACTGCAAGTGACAATGATGATCCTTTGATGATTTTATATGATCATGATGAAAAAACAATAGACATGTTTCACTATTATGAGGTAAATGGTATAGAAGTAAGTGAGCCTTATATGACTTTTAAAGTTGATTTTTCAAAAGAAGTGATAGAGCCAATTTCATATAAAAATGACTCAATTGATATTGAAATTTCTTCTGATAATAAAAATAAAGATGCTTTATCAACCAAAGATGATTTAGAAAATTATGCAAATCAATGGATTGATAAACTTTTAGAAAAAAATTATATAGTTGAATCCGAGCAGGTATTTAAGGATAGCATTAACAAAAGAGAAATTTATCATATAGATTATGATGGCTCTTTTATTGTTTATACTGACATGCCTTATTCTTTAGTAAAGGAGTTCGCAGATAATTATAATTATATTATTTCAGATAAGATTCAAAAAGAAGATGTTTCAATTGATCCTGTTCAATCTGAAAAGATAAATTATCAAATCATGGATAAAGATTTAGGTAAAAGAACTCCAAAAGAAAGATACAACGATAACGTAGCAGCAATCAGGCTGCTTTTTTCTTTAGAAAAACAAGGAAGAAATGCAACAAAAGATGAACAGGATATTTTGTCACGATATGTTGGCTGGGGAGGATTAGCAGATGTTTTTGATGAAAGTAAATCGAACTGGGCAAATGAATATCTTGAACTCAAATCATTGTTGAGTGAGGAAGAATATAAAAGTGCAAGAGGGTCAACATTGACTTCTTTTTATACTTCACCTGTTGTTATTGAAAGTATCTATAAGGCATTGAACAATTTAGGATTCAGACATGGTAATATTTTAGAACCATCATGTGGTATTGGTAATTTCTTTGGTATGCTTCCAGATGAAATGAAGGATTCAAAGATGTATGGTGTGGAGTTGGATTCAATCAGTGGTCGTATTGCAAAACAGCTTTATCAAAATTCAAATATTGCAATAGAAGGTTATGAGGAAACTAAGTTACCAGATAGTTTTTTCGATGTAGCTGTTGGAAATGTACCATTTGGAAACTTTAAGGTCGTAGATAAAAAATATGATAGGCTGAATTTCAATATTCACGATTACTTTTTTGCAAAAACAATCGACAAGGTAAGACCAAATGGAATCATTACTTTTGTAACTTCACGCTATACAATGGATAAAAGAAACAGCAATGTAAGAAGATATATCAATGAAAGATGTGAACTTTTAGGTGCTATCCGTTTGCCTAATGATGCTTTTGGTGATACAAAAGCGGTCAGTGATATTCTATTTCTTCAAAAAAGAGAGCGTCCTGTTTTAAAAGATGATGATTGGGTTTCAACAGGGATAACAGAAGAAGGATATGTCATCAATCAATATTATATTGATCACCCTGAAATGATCTTAGGAACAATTGAAAAAACACATGCAATGTATGGCAGAGAGGATATAACGGTCGTAGGATATGATGAACCTCTCAATGAATTATTGGAAAAAGCTATCTATAATATCAAAGGTCACATAGATGAAGTTGATATTGTGGAAGAAAATGAAAATGAGATTGAAAGTATACCTGCTGATCCGCAGATAAGAAATTATTCCTATACTGTTATAGGCGATAAGGTCTATTATAGAGAAAATTCTTTAATGAATAAAGTTGATGTTGGTGATACAACATTTAAAAGAATAAAAGGCATGATTAGAATACGTGATACTGTCAGAGATTTGATTACCTATCAAAGTGAAGATTATCCAGAGGAAATGATTGCTAAAAAACAAAGAGAATTGAATGATTACTATGATGTTTTTACTCAAGCATATGGTTTGCTCAACAGTCGAGGTAATACCATTGCATTTAGAGAAGACAGTTCGTTCTATCTTTTATGTTCTTTAGAAAATTTAAACGAAGATGGAACTTTAAAATCTAAAGCAGCCATGTTTACTCAAAGAACGATTCGTAAAAAGAAAGAGTTTAACAATGTTGCTACAGCTAATGAGGCATTGATGGTGTCTTTAAGTGAAAAAGCAAAAGTCGACATTAATTATATGAGTGAATTGACGGGCATAAGTAATGAAAAAATCAAAGAAGATTTAGATGGTATCATATTTAAAGTCCCTAGTGTTTTAAATGAAGAACAGGAAGAATATGTAACAGCTGATGAATACCTTAGTGGAAATATCAGAGAAAAATTAGAAGTAGCCAAAATGTCAGCAGCAATTGATCCAAAGTATCAAAAGAATGTGGATGCTTTAGAAAAGGCAATGCCTAAAGAACTTACAGCCAGTGAAATCGAGGTCAGACTTGGGGCAACTTGGATTCCAGTAGAAATCTATCAGCAGTTTCTTTATGAATTACTTGATACACCTAGCTGGGTAAGAAACTATACGAAGCTTTCTTATTCTTCTTATAATGCTAATTGGAATATCAGTGCAAAGAATATGGATAAAGAAAGCGTAAAAGCTGATAAGACTTATGGAACTTCAAGAGCAAACGCATATAGATTGATGGAAGATTGTCTTAATTTGAAACAGACAAAAATATTTGATTATGAATATGATGATGACGGTAATAAACAAGCAATTCTTAATAAAAAGGAAACGATGATTGCCCAACAAAAACAGGATACAATCAAAGAAAGCTTCAATAATTGGATTTGGAAAGATCCTCAAAGACGTGAAGAATTAACACAGATTTACAATCGATTATTCAACAGCATAAGACCCCGTGAATATAATGGTGATCATTTAGAGTTTCCGGGAATGAATCCTGAAATTACTTTACGAAAACATCAGAAAGACGCCATTGCACATATCCTTTATGGCCAAAATGTTCTTCTTGCTCATGTAGTGGGGGCAGGGAAGACTTTTGAAATGACGGCAGCATGTATGGAATTAAAAAGATTAGGTTTAGCACAAAAGCCAATGTTTGTTGTTCCCAACCATTTAGTTGAGCAATGGGGAGCAGAATTTTTGCAACTCTATCCAAGTGCCAACATTCTAGTTGCAACAAAAAGAGATTTTGAAAAGAAATATAGAAAAAAGCTGTTTTCTAAAATGGCAACTGGTGAATATGATGCTATCATCATAGGACATTCACAATTTGAAAAAATACCCATGTCAATTGAAAGGCAGAAGATGAATATTGAAAATGAAATTGAAGAAATTACAAATGGAATAAGTTCTTTAAAAGCAAACAATGGAGAAAGATTTACAATCAAACAGTTAGAAAGAACCAAGAAAGGATTAAAAGCAAAACTCGAAAAATTGAATAAGCATGATAGAAAAGACGATCTAATTACTTTTGAAGAAATAGGAGTGGATCGTCTTTTTGTTGATGAAGCACATTTTTATAAAAATCTTTTTCTATTTACAAAGATGAATAATGTATCAGGACTTTCTACAACAGATGCACAAAAATCTTCAGATCTTTATTTGAAGTGTAGGTACTTGGATGAAATTACAGGAGGAAAAGGGGTTGTTTTCGCAACAGGAACACCTATTTCCAACTCGATGACGGAAATGTATACGATGCAGCGTTATTTGCAGTATTCTACTCTAGTTAAGCATAATCTTCAGCATTTTGATTGTTGGGCTTCTACTTTTGGAGAAACAAGCACGAGTATCGAACTTGCCCCTGAAGGTTCTGGATACAGGATGAAGACTCGTTTTTCTAAATTCTTCAATCTTCCTGAATTGATTAATATGTTCAAGGAAGTAGCAGATATTAAGACTGCTGATATGTTGAATCTTCCTGTTCCTAATGCCCATTACCAAAATGTGGCAGTTAAACCTTCTGATATTCAAAAAGAACTTGTTGAAAGCTTAGGTGAGCGTGCTCAAAAAATTAGAGATGGAACAGTTGATCCTCATGAGGATAATATGCTTAAAATTACGAACGATGGAAGAAAATTAGCACTTGATCAAAGGCTTATCAATGAACTTTTACCAGAAAATAAAAATAGCAAGGTCAATGCCTGTATTAAAAATATATTGAAGATATATCATGAAACAGTGGAAGAAAAAAGTACACAGCTTGTCTTTTGTGATATGTCTACTCCTCGTAATGATGCATTCAATGTCTACGATGAAATTAGAAATAAACTATTAGAAGAAGGAATTCCTGAAAGTGAAGTTGCATATATCCATAATGCAAAAACAGATGTTAAAAAGAAAGAACTCTTTTCTAAGGTTCGAGAAGGTAAAGTGAGAATTTTGATTGGTTCGACAGGTAAAATGGGAGCTGGAACAAATGTACAAGAACGCTTGATAGCAATACATGATCTGGATTGTCCTTGGCGACCTTCGGACTTGGAGCAACGTGCAGGAAGAATCGTAAGACAAGGAAATAGAAATAAGGATGTTTATATTTATCGTTATGTAACAGAAGGAACATTTGATGCTTATCTATATCAGTTGGTTGAAAATAAACAAAAATTCATAGGACAAATTATGACAAGCAAATCTCCTGTAAGAAGTGCTGAAGATATAGATGAAGCTTCACTTTCTTATGCAGAGATAAAGGCACTAGCGAGTGGAAACCCCAAAGTGAAAGAAAAGATGGAACTTGATACGAAAGTATCCAAATTAAAGCTTGCCAAAGCAAACTATCTCTCTCAAAAATATGATTTAGAAGATAGAATTATTAAATATTATCCACAAAAGATAAAGTCTATTAGGACAAGGATTGAAGGATTAGAAAATGATATAAAAGATTTGAAACCTCAAAAAGAGTTTCAGAAAATAAAAATCAAGGATATGTTGATAGTAGATAAAAAACAAGCAGGAAATGCAATACTTCTTGCCTGTAAGGAATATGATGGTCAGGATAAAAAATATATTGGGGAGTATAGAGGATTTGATTTGTACATTCAGTTCAACAGTTTAAGTCAATATTACATCATGTCTTTAAAGAAAGAACTTTATTATCCTGTTGAATTAGGAAATGATGTTTATGGGAATCTTACAAGAATTGATAATGCTATTGAAAATATTCCAAAAAGTTTAAAAGTGGAAAAGGAACTTCTTCAAAATACATTGCAACAGTTGCATAATGCTGAACTTGAAGTAAAAAAGCCATTTGAAAAAGAAGATGAATTGAATGATGCTTTAAAGAAATTGTCCAAAATCAATAAAGAACTTGATTTAGATAAAAAAGAAAATATTCCAGATACGTCTATTCAAAATGATGATAAAGAAACCAATCGAAATAAAAGAAATTTGGAGAGGTAGTAGAACTCTAAGGAAAAATATTGATTTGAAAAGAATAGTATTTAATGAGATAATTTTAATATACAAGGGGTGATTTAATGCAATTGAGAGATAATGAAATTAAAAATATCATCATTGACTATCTAAAAAATGATAAGTCAAATCAAGCAATTTTGATTGACGGAGAATGGGGAAGTGGCAAGACATTTTTTGTAAAAGAAAAAGTAATTCCAAAAATTAAAGAAAAATTAAAAGATGTGCCGATTTATTATGTTTCTTTATATGGTGTATCGTCAAGTGCTGAAATTCATAATTTGGTTTCTTCACAAATTACTGAAAAGTATATTGGAAAATATATAGGAGATGACAAGGCATCAGCTGTTGTGAATATTGGCAGCAAAATAAGTAAAATAAAACCAGTTCTTGATATATTAAAAGAAATTAATGGTGCAAGTATAGATCTTGTGCACTTTAATGAATTAAAAAATAATTTAGAAATTCCTACAAAATCAATTATGATTTTTGATGATTTAGAACGATGTAATATGGATGTCATAACTGTATTAGGTTATATAAATAGTATATCAGAACATAGTGACACTAAAGTGATTATAGTAGCAAATGAATCAGAATTAGGAATGCAAAATACTAATGAGGATTTATCACAAAAATACAATTTTATTTTAAATATAAATAAATTCAATAAAGATAGTAATGTTAGTAAATCTAAAAAAGCCAACAATTCTGATAAAGATTCGAATAAATCTTTAATAAATAAGGGATTGCTAGATGAACAAATAGAAGAATATTTTCCTGTTAATTCGGTATATGAAAAAGTAAAGGAAAAATTAATAGGTATTACAATAAAATATGAAGCAGATTTTGATGAAATATTTGAGTCATTAGTTGATAAATATGCAAAATCATCACAAGATTTTATTAAATCTAAAAAAGATGTAATATTAAAAATATTTACTGAAAATAATCATTCAAATATAAGGACTTTAATTTTTGCTTTAACAAGTATTGATAGAATATATGGAGTATTAAATAAAATTGATTTTGATAAAGAATATCTTGAAACAGAGATTGGAAAAATTATTAAGTATATTGTAATGCAATCCATATATATAAAAACCGGTAAACATAAATATGTATGGAGCGAAGATAGCAAATATGGTGAAGTATACTGGGAAGACAATTATTATAAAATTTTTGGTAAACATGATTTTGGGTATAAATTTGTTGATGATTTCTTATTGTATTATTTCTATGATGAGGAAGATATTATTAATACTGTTATAGAACGATTAAAAGCGATTAAAAGTCAAAAAGAATTATTAACTGAACAAAAACAACTTTCATATAATATAATAAGTACATGGTGGGAATGTGAAGATAATGAAATTGAACAAGCATTAGACAAGTTACCAAATGAAATATTGGAAGAAAAATATGATATTAGAAATTATCGAAATATAATTATGAGTTTATTACAAATAAAGAATAATGATTTTGGTTTGTCTCTTAATTATATTAAAGATATAGTCAAGAAGATGGCATATAATATAAAAAAAATAGATGAATTTAGTGAAATACACAAACAATGGTTTGTTGCAATTTTAAATGAAGATGTTGAATATAAAAATTTGATTTCACCAATTTTAAAAGAACTAGATAGTAGAAATAATAAGTGGATAAAAGAGTTTCAAGATTATCTTTCTTCTGATAGTGAGTTTGACATGAAATTTGAAGAATTATGCGAAGCAAACAAAAATAGTTTTTTAGAAAAAAGAAAATTTATGAGTATATTGGATGTGGAGCAATTTATAAATAAAATAAATTATTCTAATACAAAAGGTATCTATAATGTAATTACTGGGATTAGAGATGTGTATGATTTTTCTAATCTGTATGATTATTATTTAGGTGATATTGATAATATTAAAGAAATTATTAAAAAATTAGATAGTTTAGATAAGAATTCTTTAGGTAAAACAAAATCAATTGCAATAGAACAATTGAAAAAAACGTTAGAGGAAAAATTAGCAATATTAAATAGGGAAAATTAAGGAAGGACAAAGATGCCTTTCTTTTTATTATTATGAAAAAATATTTTACAAATGAAGAAGCTAAAGAATTAAGAAAGTTGGATGTGTTTACCTATCTATATAATTATGAACCAAGTGAACTTGTTAAATCAGGGAAAAATGAATATCGAACGGCAACGCATTCCTCTTTGGTTATCTCTAATGGTAAGTGGATATGGTTTTCTCAAGGAAAAGGTGGAGTAAGTGCAATCAGTTATTTAATGGATGTTAAAGGTATGAACTATTATGAAGCTGTAAAATATGTTGATAAATGTATAAGAGATAGTCCGCCTGTTTATCGTGTAAACAAATGTTCAAAAAAGAACGATGGTATTTTAAGATTGCCACCCGTTTCAAAAGATAATAAAAAAATGATGTACTATCTAAAAAATAAAAGAAAAATTGATAAAGAAGTTATTCAATTTTATTATCAAAAGGGAATGATCTATGAGTGTAGTTATGATCACTCTGTTGTCTTTGTAGGATATGATGAAAAAGGAATAGAACGTTATGCTTCAAAAAGAGCAACAGATGGTGATTGGAAGGTAGACGTATTTAACAGTAATAAGGAATATAGTTTTCAATTGGTAAATAAAGAAAGTGATGTTTTAAATATCTTTGAAAGTGCAATTGACCTTATGTCTTTTCAAACTTTAGAGAAGTTGCATAAAAGGAATTGGAAAAAGAACAATTATCTTTCTTTATCAGGAGTAACAGCAATAGGTAATTCTATTGAGGAAAGTGAATTGCCTATTGCCTTAGGTAAATTTTTAGAAATCAATCCTCAAATTAAAGTTTTAAATCTATATTTGGATAATGATAAGGCAGGAAAAAACAGTATTGCAAAGATCAATTATCTTTTAGGTAAAAGCTATCAAATCTATGATAAAGGACCTAAAAAAATGAAAGATGTCAATGAAGTTCTGACAAGAAAATTTAAGCAAAAAGAAGAATACAGTAGATAGGAAGGTCATGGATCAAATTCGTGACCTTTTATTATGCAAGGAGAAAATGATGAAAGAATATGTTGTTGAAATTACAGAAGTATTACAGCATCAAGAAACAGTAAAAGCTCATTCTAAAAATGAAGCAATTAATGCTGTAAGAGAAAAGTATAAAAATGAAGATGTAATACTTAATGATGAAAATATAACGGATTTAAGATTTGATGTTCTTGAAATCAAGAATAAACTTTTTGACAGGGAAAGGTAGTTTTCCAGCAGGATAATAAATTCATTAAATAGAGGTATTATCCTGTTGATGACTTTTGTAGCAAGCAAGGACTTTTGTACCCAAAGTCAGCTTGTTAGGGACAATCCCTAAGACCCTTTAGGAAATGGAGTAGATAAAATTGAACAAGATCAAAAGAAATAAAGAGATAAAAATAAGATTGTCTTTGATTGAATTAGAAAATTTAAATGAATGTGTTAAGAAAACAGGACTGTCAAGAGAAGAATATATTCGTACATTGATAAGTGGATATGTTCCAGCACCAAGGATCAGTGATGACGTCAAAGAAATTATCAAGCAGTTGAGAATGATAGGTAATAACTTAAATCAGATTGCAGTTATTGGTTATAAAACTGGAATAATTGATATTTTAAAATACAAGAGAAACTGTTCAGAACTTGAAAAAAATGTTCAATTAATATTAAGCAATGTTACTGAACCTACAAGGATGGAAAAGTAAAATGGCTACAACAAGTATATGGGCAGTTAAGGATAATTTGGACAGGGTTTTAAATTATGCTTCCAATCCTCTTAAGACAAAAGAAACGGATAGTGGTTATGAATATAAAGGACTTGAGAATGTTATTGATTATGCTGTCAATGATGATAAAACTGAAAGACAACTTTATGTCAGTGGTTTAAATTGTCATCCCTCAACTGTTCTTCAGCAAATGGAACAGACAAAAAGGAATGCACACAAGGAGGATGGTGTTCTAGCATTTCATGCGTATCAGTCTTTTTTACCAGGGGAGGTTACTGCTGAAACAGCACATCAAATTGGATTAGAACTTGCCCATCAGATGTGGGGAGATGATTTTGAAGTATTGGTTTGCACACATACAGACAAGAAACATTTCCATAATCATTTTGTTATAAATTCTGTTTCATGGACTACGTACAAAAGATTTTTAAACAAACACGCTGACTATGACAGAATGAGAAGGTTGTCGGATGCACTTTGTGAAAAGTATAGACTCAATGTAATCACAGATCCTAAAAAGGGAGTGCACTATTCTGAATGGCAAGCTAAAAAACAGAAAAAGCCTACACGAAGAACGCTTATAGAAGATGACCTTGAACGTGCTATTGCATCATCAAGAACATTCACACAGTTTTTACAATATCTCAAGTCTATTGGATATGATGTGAAAACAAATGTAAAACATATTGCAGTCAAACCACCCGGAGCACCTCGTTTTTTTAGACTTTATAAAGTAAGAGATGATGGAACATACAGTGAAGAAAATATCAAGAAAAGAATCATTGAACAGGATCTGTATTTTGAAAAAAGAACACGAATCAAAAGTAAATATCAGTATCATGGAAATATCAAAAAGGCAAAAAAGATAACAGGAATAAAGGCATTGTATTTTCATTATATGTATCGAATGGGAATTATCCCTAAAAATGTACCTTCTAGAAGAAAGGTACATTTTATTTTTAAGGAGGATCTTAGATATATGGACAGGATTACTGAAGAAACGACTTTTCTATGCAAAAAGAAAATCAATACGATCGAGGATTTGGAAAATTATGAAAGTGAAATAAGTAATAAAATTGAAAAGTTAGTCAAGGAAAGAAGATGCCTTTATAACAAGGTCAAAAGATGTCGAAATCTTGAAAGAAAAGAAATGATTCAAAAAGATATCGAAACAATTTCAAAAGAAATAAAGGATTATCGAAAGGAGGTGAAATTATGTGAAGGTATCAAACAACGTTCCTTAAAGATTAAAGATAAATTGCAAACAGTTAAGGAACAAGAAAATAAAGTACAAGAAAGAAATTCAAAAAAACGAAAAAGAAATTATTAAGGAAGGAGGAACTTTATGAATGCTGGCGGAGAAACAGCCGATCAAGCAGTGAGGATGACACTGCAAGGAATAGAAATTGCAGCTAATGTAGCTTTAAAGGCAGGTGGAATGGCTTCTAAATCTTTAGCAGTGACACTTTATGCAATTTTAACAGATAAGAAAAAGGTTAAGGGAAAAACAAGACTAGCTAATATGTTGAAATCTGGAAAGGAACTTAAAGTGTTTGCTGTACATCATTCAGATTTGAAAAAGTTTTGTGAAGAAGCAAAACGTTATGGTGTTCTTTATTCTGTATTAAAAGAAAGAAATAATACGGATGGAATATGCGATATTATGGTACGAGCTGAAGATGCAGCAAAAATCAGCAGGATCGTAGATAAATATGAACTTGCAACTATTGATACTGAAGCAATGAGAAAAGCAGCGCTTGCAAAACAGCCTGATGAATTCAAAGATGTCAAACCATTAACTGAAAAAGAACATGATGAGTTGGTATCTTCTTTATTGGATTCAATGAAAGAAGAACAAAACCCGTCTATGGCTCGAACGAAAACGAGAGGCGAAAATCAGTTCGAGCATATCTCAATGGAGGAAGGTATCAATAAAAGACCATCAGTAAAAAAAGAACTAGATGAGATAAAAAATAGAAATAAAAAGGCTAAACCTAAACAAACAGTTAGACAAAGAAATAGGGTACGTCATAAACAGCCTCAACGTAAGAAAAAGATAAAAAGAAAGGTAAGATAAAATATGAGTGATATATATAATTTATTAAACAATGCAGCTAATGAGAAAGTTGAAGAAAAACCTAGAATTCCTCCAGAGGAATATGCCAAACAAAAACAACAAAAAAGACAGAATCTTTATGATATGGCTGAGAAGCAAACACATGAAGTTGTTTCCTCTCCACAAAATTATCTAAACTATTTAGAAATGCAATCAAAATTTGGTTATACTGTTACCAATACACTCTTAGTCATGGCACAATGTCCACAAGCAACACTGTTAAAAGATAACAATCGTTGGGTAGAAGAAAAAAAGTATGTAAAAAAAGGAGTAAAAGGAATTGGAATATTAGAGCCTAAAGGTGAGTATCAAGGAAATGATGGCGTGATAAGAACCAACTATGATGTTAAATATGTTTTTGATATTTCTCAATTAAACAGACCATACAGAATAAAAAAACAAAATTTGTCTGTTAGAGAAATCATCAGCGGTCTAGTTTATCAATCACCTGTTAAAATGCAAATGGTTGACAATACTGAAAATGGTTCGCTAGTACAATACTCTCCAGATAATCAAATGATCTACTATGCAGATGGGATGAGTCCGACAGATTTAATGGAAGGTTTAGCAAGAGAATATTGCTATGTAGAATTTGAAAGCCAATATGGAAATGTTGACAGAACAGAGGATGCCTTTATGGTAAAAAGTGCTGCCTATATTCTTTGTAAAAAATTGAACATTCCAGTTTCAAACGTTGATTTCGCAAATGAAGTAAAAAATTATTTTGAAGGAATGGATTCTCGAGATACCAAAGAAGAATTAAGCAATATTAAAAGTATTGCAGATGAAGTGTGCAATCGAGCTGAAAGAGGAATCTATAGATTGCAACAAGAAAGAGATAGTGTAAGCAGAGGAGAAGAACGTTAATGGGGTTATTTAAGAATAAAGAACCAACGGTTTTGATTAGAGTAACGGACTTTGAAAGAAGAATAATTATTACTGCTTTAAGAAATTTAAGAGACAAGCAAATAAAAGAAAATAAGGATTATGATTATATTGAATCGATTATGGACAAGGCAGCAATAGCTGATATATCCAAATCAAAAAAATCATATGAGGAAAGATAAACAGGTTGAACTTGTTTTTTATTTTGTAGGAGCAGTATTTATAGCGTGGCTTTCAGTTCTTGTTGCTCCTTGCATCCATGAGGGACTATTTGATGCAATCATTTACTTAAATGAAGCAATGAATAGCCCTTTTTCTTTTGAATTATGTCAGGATACTCTTAAATGTATCTTGATATCTGAATTAATCTATTCTTTTTCATACTTGGCTTATTACTATAACAGGAAGAATTATAGAAAAAATGAGGAGTATGGTTCGGCAAAATGGGCGAATAATAAAGCTGTCAATAAAAAATATACTGAAAAGGATTACTATTCTAATAAGATACTTTCGCAGAATGTTCGTATTGGTTTAGATGGCAGACGACATAGAAGAAACCTAAATACTTTGGTTATTGGTGGAAGTGGAGCAGGGAAAACTCGCTTTTTTGGTAAGCCTAATTTGATGCAATGCAATACATCTTTTGTGGTTCTTGATCCAAAAGGTGGTGCGATACGTTCACGTATGAAAAGTACGTGCGCACAATTAAATAAATAACGTTTAATGTGTAGAACTAAATACACGATCAGTCAAATGATAAGGTAACGCTTTGAAGGGCTGCTCTAATACTCCGATTGGCATGGAGTTGAGTAAACAACGAAATGTCAAAAGCTCGGTGAAGTCGGCAGAGAGATACCGAAACATTAAGATGTCGAAAATCACTTAGAGGTAAGTGACGTATCCTATATGCCGGGAGTCTATAAAATATCTATGGTTAGAATGTGAACGTTGACAAGTTCACTGACGAAATTTCGAATGTACGGGTCTATATCGGGACTTAGTAGAAATGCTAAGTAGCACAATTGGTGCTGTTGCTTGTGGTTGAGTAAGACTCCGCCTTTATGAAAGACCATTCGCTATTATAGGTAGTGATGAAGTAACAGGCTCATAGAAATGACCTAAGGATATATGTAAAGATAGTGTATTTGGAACGTAGTAAGCTAACAACGTGGAGAATTTACTTTCTATGAAGCGTCATTAACGAAAGTGGAAAATAGCCATATAAGTTAATCTTATGTTAGTGAAAGTGGTGGCACAGTACCGTTGAAGTCATGGAAACATGATGGAGGGATAGCCACTAGTCAAATTAAAGTAAAATTATTATTAAGTAGTATGGGTATGGGTTCGAGTAAGACTAAGAGATGTATTACTCTAATCTATTTTATGAAAGGAGGATACAGACCATACAAGAGAAAACAAAGAAGAAAACCAAACTAAGAAACAATGAATACTACAATATGCAAAATGTTTTTGATGAACTGTATGCTTGTAGTAAAAATGGAAATAACTTTTATAAGTTATATGAAATTATTATTTCTAAAGAAAACATTCTATTAGCTTATCGTAACCTCAAAACAAACCCTGGTAGTAAAACACCAGGAGTTGATAAGAAAACTATAGCCGACATCAGTAGATTAACGGATGATGAGGTTGTAAGTAAAGTTAGAAATAAATTGAGGTATTATCATCCTCAAGCAGTTAGAAGAGTATATATTCCCAAACCAGGTAGCGATAAAAAGAGACCATTGGGTATTCCAACTATTTGGGATAGATTAATCCAGCAATGTATATTACATGTGCTTGAGCCAATATGTGAACCAAAATTTCACAATCATTCCTATGGGTTTAGACCTAATCGTTCGTGCGAACATGCATTATCTAGGAGTATTACTTTAGTAAATCTTGCTAATCATCACTATTGTGTTGATATAGATATTAAAGGATTTTTTGATAATGTTGACCATGGAAAATTACTAAAACAAATTTGGACCTTAGGAATAAGAGATAAAAGAGTCATATCAATTATATCTAAAATATTAAAGTCTGAAATCGTTGGTGAAGGCATTCCTTCAAAAGGAACACCTCAAGGAGGTTTAATTAGTCCATTACTTTCTTTAATCGTATTAAATGAACTTGATTGGTGGGTAAGCAACCAATGGGAAACTTTTATGCCAAGAAAAGGAAACAACAATGGTTGGTACACTTATGCAAGGAAATATACTAATCTTAAGGATGGATTTATTGTTCGCTATGCCGATGATTTTAAAATCATGTGTAGAACTTATAAAGATGCAAAAAGATATTACTATGCAACAGTTGATTTTCTCAAAACTCGTTTAGGATTAGAAATTAGTGAGGAAAAATCAAAAGTAGTAAATCTTAAAAAGAATTCATCCAATTACTTAGGGTTCAAAATGAAATCAGTAAAAAAAGGTAATACCAAAAATGGATATATAGCTAAAACTGATATGAGTGCTAAAGCGATAAATAAAGCTAAAGAAAATTTAAAAAATTGTATCTTAGAAATTAAAACTGATATTCCTGAAAAAGGTATTAATAGATTTAATTCCAAAGTTATGGGAATACAAAATTATTATTGTATTGCAAATAATATATACAATAATTTAACCAAAATTAATTATGCTATTTTGCCTTCCATAAGAATTCAAATGAAACATTATGGAAAGAAAATAGAATTTCAACATATGAAAAAAGAGTTTAAAGAAAAAACTTATGGTATTCAACCTAACACAAAAATATGGTGTATTGGAGACTATGCATTATTACCCGTCACTGGTGTAAAAAGAATGAATCCCCTAAACTTCTCACAAAGCATCTGTGATTATACAAAAGAAGGTAGGAAAAAGATTCACGAAAACTTGAAATATATCAACAGTGATGAGTTTATCTCTTTATATAAAATAAGAGATAAAAGCAAATGTATTGAATTTAATGACAATCTTATATCCGCTTATGTGGTTCAAAAAGGATATTGTTATTTTTCATACAAAAAGTTAAATCTTGATAATAGCATTGCTATTTATAAGTTTCCTAATGCAAAAGATATAAATGCACATACGAATATTTGTATTATTGACAAAAAATTCTATCCCCTTCTTTCATACTCGAAAGAAGAAGTTATAGAATACATGAATACTCATAATTTAATCACTAAAACTCAACTAGCCATATGGAGAATATATAATTTATATAACTCTTAAAATACTTACTTAATTAATAAATTTGAATAATTTGATGGAACGCCGTATGAAGCGAAAGTTTCATATACGGTGTGAAGTGGGGGAAAACTCGGAGATGACATCAAAGAGTTACCTATCACTATAACAACTCAGAGATGTAGGAAATCTTTTAGAAAAAGAAGGATATGTTATCAAAGTTGTTGATCTTATCAATATGAACAGATCACATTGTTATAATCCGTTTCGCTATATCAAGGACGATAAGGATGTTTTAAAGCTTATAACCAATCTTATAAGAAATACTACACCTAAAGGTAGTCAGACAAATGATCCCTTTTGGGAAAAATCGGAAACGGCTTTATTAGAAGCTCTTTGTCTTTACCTTTTACATGAAGCACCAGAAGAAGAACAAAATTTCACGATGGTCATGGAAATGATTGCAGCTGCTGAAGTAAAAGAAGATGATGAAGAATATCAAAGTCCGCTAGATGAATTGTTTGAAAGATTGGAAATAAGAAATCCAAATTCATTAGCTCTCAAGCAATATAAGATTTATAAACAGGCGGCAGGTGTAGTAAGTTTGAAGAGACTTCTTAATCAATCAAATTTAAAGAGTTGGAGCTCCAAAATGATTAAAAAGTCTCTTGAGGCTTATTTTTTTACCTTAAAGAACAAAATTGTATTTTGTAAAAAACAATTTCAAAACATGTCCGTATTTTGTTTCGTCAGTACAGAGATTGTGTAAGGAACTTTAAAAAGATGACACGAAATCAAAAAAATGTAGTAAGGGGGCTGTAAAAAGACCTCTGAGCATTTCGTTTAGTGTAAGAATCTTTTTTACTTCTTACACGAACCTTGAAAACGAAACAGCCTGCCCGTAGTGATACCAGAACTGAATAGGCATTCAGCGTGTCTTTTTTGGTTAATACGTCCCGGAAACATCAGAACCCGGTACAGGAACGGATATGGGATGAGAACAGGCAATTAATAAACAAAGGAAGGAGGACATCTGACTATGACAGAGA
>ULQI01018114.1_pt1 | contig 26145 bp, 20 predicted proteins | sample 1954261 | NCBI WGS metagenome assembly ULQI01 (sample SAMEA4835650, study PRJEB28245) | human gut metagenome | biome: gut microbiome; material: fecal sample | place: Denmark | collected 2008 | reverse complement strand
TACATTATCCACATATTTCAAGTACCCGGAGGCAGTAAGGCGGCTGATTTATACCACCAATGCGACCTTCGTATTAAAGGGTATGGATGAAAGAAGCATACCGGATGCGAGAGACAGATATATGAATCTTCATAATAAGGCAGTGTAAATAAAGTAGAGTAAAACAACAAGGAGGAGCTTTTAAATGAGCGATAATCACGACTTGTTGAATGATAATGATATGTGTTCTTTTTCGGGTTACGAGGTAGACGATGTGTGTTCCAACAACGATATCGACGCATGTGGAGACGGTAATTTTGTTGTCCCGAACAGCTCCAGATGCCGTAATTAAGGTAGATCTTGAATGAAAAGTCTAATCCCCCAGCTATGCTGGGGAGAATGGAATAGTTGGAAACGGTAAGGATAAAAAAGGAAAACCTCCTGTGATATATTGAGAATGGTGTCGCAAGCCAAACTCACCACAGGAGGTGGTCCAAATGGACAATAGAAGCATATCACACACTAGATGGAAATGCCAATATCACATCGTTTTCATTCCAAAATATCGGAAAAAGGTATTGTATGGAAAAGTAAGAGGAGATGTACGTGAATTCTAAATACACTATGCAAATACAAAAATGTAGAAATAGTTGCAGGAGCAGTTTGCGTAGATCACGTGCATTTAAGTGTTGCAATACCACCGAAATTAAGCGTATCAGATTTCATGGGATATTTGAAAGGTAAAAGTACGCTAATGCTATATGATCGTCATCCAGAATTACAGAGTAAGTGGGATAAAGCATTTTGGGCAAGAGGATATTACGGAAACAATCGGTAATATCACAGAAGAGGCAGTACAGAAGTATATAAAAGAGCAGGCAGAAGAATCGAGAAGAGAAGATTCACGAAGTACCGCTTTAGAGCGGACCAGTAAAAATGCTTGTGACACCGCCCTTTGGGGCGAGCAGTAATATAGCCCTTTGGAGGGCTAAAACTAAACCACCACTTGAAGTGGTGGTTGCTAACTAGAATACAGATAAATTTATTCCTATTTATCTGTTGCTTAGCCAAACAGCAATATAACGTGTTCAAAGATGAGGAAACAGAAGGAAAGAAAACTGGCTGGTTTGACGAAATAGTAATTGATATGAAAAATTTTATAGTTGACTCTGGAAGAAAAACACGTTGGGGACATTTAACAACAGAACAAAAAGATATTATATTAAGCTGGTTTGACAGCTTACAAGAAAAGACATTTATAATATTTTCAACAGCAAAAAGAAGTAGATCATCTGGTTACACAAAATACAATTATTTGAATTATGTACATTATAATAGTAAGCAAATGACATTAATATTATCTATGCCAGAACGGACACGATTATTTTTTATGAATTATGATACCTATTTTACTGCATATGAAATAGGACAAATAATAAAATTTAATAGTGAACCAGCTAAATTATTATATATGTATTTAAGGTCATTTTATAATGGAAATACTGGAAAATTTTTACCGACATCACTAACCTTAGATAATTTCAGATCTGTAACAGGTGTAGAAGGAAAATATAAAAATTATTATGATTTAAAAAGATATGTATTAGCGAAGGCAATAGAAGAAATAAATAAAAAACAGATATGACTATATCTGGTGATTATAAAACATATCATGAATTGATTGATGGAAAATCTGAATTAACAGAACAAAAGAAAAAAGTATATAAGTATAAATCAATGGAATTAAGAAATGATGATGGTGAAGTAAGTGGGTTGACATTTAGAATGAAATTAAATGACCCTGATATTTATGAAGATAAAGACTATTTTATCTTTGATGAAGAGATGTTAAAAACCAGATTGGAAACAAAAGCATATCTTCACGAAGATGAAAAAGGAAAAAAGAAGAATAAAATAGAATAATATACAACCAAACAAAAAGATTTGCCATGCCAGTGCTTTTTCTGGCTCGGCAAATTTTTTGTGCGGTAGACTGGGAATTGTACGAAGTACAAGGCGTGTAGCGCAAATATATGAGGAAAATTAAGCCAATATGTAGTATAATGTAAGGGTATGAAAAATAGATGTACAGATTATTGGACAGGTAATTTTATATACTGAAAAGAAAACAAAGGAGAACTTTTTATAATGGCAGATATTAGTAAGATAGAAGAATTTTGGGATGATAATCCTATTGATGTATCAGCAGAAGTAAACTTTATTTGGTCTATTGCAAATAAGCTAAGAGGACCATATCAAAGTGATAAATATAAAGATGTAATAATTCCTATGGTAATTATTAGACGTTTTGAATGTGCATTACAATCAACAAAGGATGCTGTTGTAGAACAATATAAAAAGATGCCAACATATCCTGCAAAGGCTATGTATAAGATTTCTGGCTATCAGTTTTATAACACCAGTGAATTTACATTAGCAGAGCTTGTAAATGATGCAGATCATCTTGCATCAAATTTTAAAAGCTATATTAATGGCTTTTCTGCCAACATTCAAGACATTATAAAAAATCTTGAATTTGATAAGCAGATTGACAAGATGGATAAGCATAATAGACTTCTTGCAGTAGTAAAGGCATTTAGTGAAATAGATTTAGATCCAAAGACCATTGATAATATGAAAATGGGATATATCTTTGAAGAACTTATTAGAAAATTTTCTGAAAATGCTGAAGCTGGTGACCACTATACAGGTAGGGACATTATAAAAGCAATGGTTTCAATTCTCCTTGCAGAGGGTTGTGATGATATATTTGATGATGGAAAAATTGTAACAATTTTAGATCAAGCCGCTGGAACAGGCGGTATGCTTTCAACTGCAAACAATTATATTAAGCGATTCAATCCAACAGCAGATGTAAGATTATTTTCACAGGAAGTAAACCCAGAAAGTTATGCTATGTGCCTTGCTGAGATGCTTATTCGTGGACAAAATGCAGATAATATCAAATTGCAGGACACAATGAAAGCTGATTGTTTTACAGATACAAAGCTGAGATTTGTAATTGAAAATCCGCCATTTGGACAACCTTGGGGTGGAAAAGATGCACCAGAAGGTGATGAGGAAGCTGTTAAAGCAGAAGTATTAAAGGGAACTACTGGAAGATTCCCAGCAGGAGCACCATCATTTGGCGATATGCAGTTATTATTTATTCAGTCGGCAATAAATAAGATGGATGATAAATGTGGTAGAGCCGCAATCATTGAAAATGGTTCACCTTTATTTAGTGGTGGTACATCATCTGGAGAATCACAGATCAGAAGATGGTTACTTGAAAATGACTATATAGAAGCAATTATTCAGTTAAGTACAGATATGTTTTACAATACTGGAATAGCTACATATATCTGGGTACTTTCAAAAAATAAAAGGGCAGAAAGAAAAGGTAAGATCCAGCTTATTGATGCTTCACATTTATGTCATAAATTAAGAAAAAATCTTGGTAATAAAAAATGTGAAATTACACCAGAAGATAGAGTTGCAATTACAAAATTATATGCAGATTTTAAGGAAAATGAATACTGCCAGATTTATGATAATACAGAATTTATTTATCGTGAATATGCAGTAATGCAACCACTTCAGAGAAGTTATGCAATCACAGAAGATAGAATTAATGAAATGCTTTTAAGTGGTGCTTTGTCTGCACTTTATGATGAAGCAAAGGTTGATGAACTTGAAAATGCGGATGAATTAACAGGAAAAGACAAAAATAAATTAGATAATTTCAAAAAGAATAAACCTGTATACGATGCTATTGTCGAGGCACTTAATAATGCTGTATCGGATAATGTATACAAAAATCCAGAAACATTTACATTGATAGTAAATAATATTCTTTCTGAAATTATTTCGGATGCAAAAGGCCTAAAAAAGATTGCTGGTAAAATTATAAAAGGTTTATCTGTAATGGATAAGACAGCAGATATTCAGAAAGATAAAAAAGGCAATGTAATCTATGATACAGAAACAAAAGATACAGAAATAGTACCATGGGAAACGAATATTGATGATTATATGGCAAGTGAAGTTTTACCATATGTACCAGATGCAAAAGCATTTTTTGAAGAAGATTTAGGAAAGAAAAATCCTGTAATAAAAACAGGTGCAGAAATACCATTCACAAGATACTTTTATAAATATCAAGCTCCTGTATCAAGTGATGAACTTGCTAAAAGATTCAATGAATTAGAGGCTTCCGTTGATTCAAGAATTAAGAAATTATTCGGAGGTAATTAATATGGCAGAAATGAAAGATAGTGGAATTGAATGGTGCGGAATGATTCCTAAAGATTGGAATGTAATGCCAAATAAATATGTAATGTACAAGAAAAAAGCTTTATGTGCTAAATATAACGAAGAGGACATTCTTTCATTAACAATGGAAGGAGTAATTGTTCGTGATTTAGACGCAGGTGGTAAAATGCCTGCAACTTTTGATGGATACCAAATTATTCATCCAAACAATCTTTTAATGTGTTTATTCGATTATGATGTTACACCAAGGTGTATAGGCTTGATTAAAAATGAGGGATTAACAAGTCCAGCATATAGTCAATTTGTTTTAAAAAATGGAAATGAGGCAAAATATTACTATTATTATTATTTGATGCTTGATAATACCAAGGAATTACTACATCTTGCAAAAAACTTGCGACATTCATTTACAGAAGATCAGTTAGGCGCAATTAAGGCACCTGTGCCACCTGTAGCAGTTCAAAAAAAGATTTCGGAATATCTTGACAAAAAATGTGCTGAAATTGATGCAATACATGCCGACATTGAAAAGCAAATAGAAACACTTGAAGAATACAAAAAATCCATTATTACAGAAGCTGTAACAAAGGGATTAAATCCAGATGCTGAAATGAAAGATAGTGGTGTTGAATGGATAGGTAATATTCCATTTCATTGGAAAGTGAAAAAAATAAAGTATAGTGCTACATTAACAAGAGGTGTGTTTGGACATAGACCACGAAATGACCCTAAATACTATGATGGCGATTATCCTTTTATTCAGACTGGGGATGTAGCATCATCAAATAAGTATATAAAAATTTTTTCACAGACATTAAGTGAATTAGGAAAAAGTGTTAGTAAAGAGTTTAAAAAAGGAACAATAGCACTTACTCTTGCTGCAAATGTTGGAGATGCCGCTATTTTGGACTTTGATTCTTATTTTCCTGATAGTGTAATGGCAATAATACCCAATAAAAACATAAATAATGTATATTTATATTATATTTTATCTGTTATGAAAACGGAATTCCTAAAAGTCGCTATTATAAATACACAAATGAATTTGAATGTTGAAAGAGTTGGTAATGTATATATTCCAATTACTTTCAATGAATCTGAACAGCGTGAAATTGTAAATTATCTTGATTTAAAATGTACAGAGATTGATGGTGCTATTACTGATAAAAAACAGCAATTAGAAACTCTTGAACAGTACAAAAAATCACTTATATATGAATATGTAACAGGAAAGAAGGAGGTTCGTTAATGGCAACATTTGAAGAACAGTTGAATGATTTATTAGAACGAACAAAAAGTATTAAATCACCAATTAATGCGGCTGTAATAGGAACTAATATAAATGAATATAATCGTCCAAGTGAAATATGGGTTAATGATGTTGAAATTTTTTATAATCAATATTTAAAAGAGCATCCGTTGGGAAGTAGAATGAAAACAATTTTATTCCACAGATCATTGAATGCATATAGCCAGTTGATTACTTGTTTGGAAAGCATAAAAAATGATCAAGCGTTTATTGATAAAATGAATGGAATTGCTACTGAAACAGTACCAAAATATCAAGCAAAAACTTTGCCAGAATATGATGTATTTATTTCTCATGCTAATGCGGATAAAGAAGAACTCATTGAAGAACTTTATAAATCACTTGATAAATTGGGAATAAAAATTTTTTATGATAAGGAAGTTTTGGAGTGGGGAGATAAATGGAAAGATAAAATCCTTGAAGGAACAAAAAAAGCGGAATTTGCTATCATTGTTATTTCAGAAAACTTTTTTGATCGTGAATGGACTGAACGAGAATTAGTAGAATTTTTAAATCGTCAAAATCGCAATGGACAGAAGTTAATATTGCCTATTTTACATAATATAACAGTTGAGCAGTTGAAAGAAAAATATCCCTCAATAGCTGATATACAAGCGATTGATTCAGCAAAATATACTTGTGATCATATTGCATTGTTGTTTGCCAGACAATTAATCAAAAGATTAAAGGCATATTAATTATGGAGGTGTCAGATGATTAGACAATTTGGATGGTATTGGTATTTGTCGGGACAGGAAAATCTTCTTGAAAAACATAAGTGCGGTAAATGGATGCATTTTTTTGAAAATCAAGAATTTGCACAGCAGATATGTCAAAAGGCTATTGATGAAAACGTATGTTATGAATGTAAATGTACCGATATGGAAACTGCAATGGCACCAACAGGTGTTATTTGCTTTAATCTTAATGGGGATGATATAGAAAATCATAAAAGGGTTATACAGTTTATGATTGATAATGATTTGATAAAAAAGACTAAAACAGGAAGATTTTATAATAACAGTTTCAAGTTTGATGATCAGACAAGAGCAGGTGAATATGGTGCAGACTTTGAAGGTAAAATAAAACTTGACCAGTATATTAATTTACAGACAGGAGAATTTATCGTATGAATGAAATATTGACTGAAAAACAGTATCAACATTTCATCATGGACTATCTTAAAAATAATAACGGTTACCTTATCCGAAAGGATAAGGACTTTGACCGCTTACATGCAATGGATAGAGAAATGTTATTCAAATTTTTGAATGATACACAACCAGATGAAATGGAAGCGTTAAGAAAAGTATACAAGCAGGATTTAGAAGACACACTTGTAAATTATATAAATTCAGAAGTTACTAAGGCTCGTGGTAGCTTACTTGATGTTTTAAAGCATGGTTTAGAAATATCTAATATAAAACTTGATTTGATATATACAAGACCTGCAACAGATTTTAATAAAGGGCTTGTTGAAAAGTATGAAAAAAATGTATTTTCTGTAATGGAAGAAGTCTGGGCTTCTGATAAAGAAAGAATTGACCTTGTAATATTCTTAAATGGACTTGCCATAATGACATTTGAATTAAAGTGTAATGTAGCAGGACAAAGTTATGAAGATGCTATTTATCAGTACCGAACAGAAAGAAATCCAAAGACAAGACTATTTTTATTCAAGGCTGGTGCATTAGTAAATTTTGCAATGGATTTAGAACAGGTTTATATGACAACTAAACTTGATAAAGATGCAACATTCTTTTTACCTTTTAATATGGGTAATAGTGAAGGTGTAAATGCAGGTGCAGGAAATCCAATATTTGAAGATAAATATAGTATTTTCTATATGTGGGAAGATGTGCTTACAAAAGATTCCGTTCTTGAAATCATAAGCAAATTTATGTTTGTGGAAGTGAAAGAAAAGGAAGATGAAGCCACAGGCAAAAAGAAGGTAAAGGAAAATATTATTTTTCCTCGATTCCATCAAAGAGATGTTTTACATAAGATACTTGCAGATGTATATGAAAATGGTTCTACACAGAATTATTTAATACAACATTCTGCTGGATCTGGAAAGACAAATTCTATTGCATGGCTTGCTTATAGATTATCTTCACTTCACGATGCAGATAACAAAATTATTTTTGATAACATTATTATAGTTACTGACAGGGTGGTTGTAGATAGACAGCTACAAGCGGCAATTATGGGAATGGAGCATAAATCTGGACTTATAAAAGTAATGGATGACAAATGCAATTCATCTGATCTTGCTATTGCTCTTGATGGCAATACAAAGATTATTGCAACAACCATTCAGAAATTTCCATATATTGCAGATGATGTAGCAAATTTAAAAGATAAGAAATTTGCAGTAATCATAGATGAAGCACATTCATCAACCGCAGGAAAAGATATGGCGGCTGTTACAATGACACTTGGTTCTGGTGAAGTAAGTATTGATGAAAGTACAACAGAGGATTTGATTGTTGAAGAAATTGCAAAGCATGGAAAGCAGAAAAATGTATCATTGTTTGCATTTACAGCAACACCAAAGCCAACAACGATAGAATTATTCGGTAGGGTAAATAGAAAAGGACAAAAAGAAGCATTTCATATTTATTCTATGAAGCAGGCAATAGAAGAAGGATTTATTCTTGATGTATTGCAAAACTATACAACCTATAAGACCTATTACCAGATTAATAAAGCGATTACAGAAGATCCAAAATGCAAGACAAACAGTGCAAAAAGACAGATTGCAAGATTTGTTGAATTACACGAAACGAACATAGCACAAAGAATAGAAGTTATTGTTGAGCATTTTAGAACAACAGTAATGGATGAACTTGGTGGAACTGCAAAAGCTATGGTAATAACCAATTCAAGGGAAAGTGCTGTAAAATATCGTCAAACCTTTGAAGAGTACATAGTCAAAAAGGGATATACCAATATTCGGGCATTAGTAGCATTTTCTGGAAAAGTGACCTTAAAGGATGATAAAAAAGAATATACAGAAGCAGGAATAAACGGATTTAGTGAAGATAAATTACCAACAGAATTTGATAAGGAGGATTATAAGGTATTACTTGTTGCAAATAAATATCAAACAGGTTTTGATCAACCTAAATTATGTGCAATGTATATTCTTAAAAAATTAAATGGTGTAAATGCTGTACAGACATTATCAAGACTTAATAGAATCTGTCCACCATATGATAAAAAGACATTTATACTTGATTTTGTAAATGACTATGAAGATATACAGGCGGCATTTTCAAAATATTACACAACAACCCTATTATCCAATTCAGTTACACCATCTGCAATTTATGATTTAGAAGCGAAGGTAGATGGATATACAGTAATTGATCCATTGGATATAGAAGATGCAAATGATATTTTATACAAAAATGATATTGCAGCAAAGGAAAAGAAACGCTTAACATTCTTATTCCAGAAAACTAAGAAAAACATAGATAAACTTGATTATGAAGAACAAAAAGAGCTTGTAATGACAATGAGGCGGTTTGTTCGTTTCTATGAATTTTTATTACAAGTATCTTGTTTTGAAGATACGGAGCTACACAAGAAATATAGATTTATAGCTTTATTGCTTGCATATGTAAATATAAAGCACCCAGGCGGTGGCTATAATTTAGATGGAAAAATAACAGCTATGAACTTTGTTCAGCAGAAAAAGGCAGAGCATAACTCTAAATTAAAATCTAATCCTGTCACGAAACTTCCGACAGCAGACCACTTTGTATTATCAGAAGATAAAGAGGAGAAGCTATCACAGATTATTGCAGAAATCAACAGTATAGCAGGAAAAGAATATGATAATGATGTGGCAGCAAAAGCAATGCTTCAGATAAAAGACATTATGATGAAATCTGAAAAGTTGAAAACATCAGCAAAGAGCAATACAGAAAAAGATTTTGAATTTGCATATTTTGATAATATAGATGATGCGTTAATAGAAGGATTGGAACAGAATCAAGATTTTTTCAGCTTATTACTTAGCAATGATGAAATGAAAAGAAAGGTACTTGGTATCTTTTCGGATGAAATATACAACAGCTTAAAAGAAGCAGATTAATAAAAGGCAGGTTGAAATATACCTGCTTTTTTATGTTCAAAAAACACCACTATATACAGCACTTTTGCGAAAATATTAAAAACAATATATAGTATAAAATCCTGCTGAAATGAATAGAAATCTTTGGTATAATAAAATCATCACAAAAAGAAAAGGAGCGATTTTAAATGCCAAAAGAAAATATATTTTCTGGTAAGTATGAACCAGATCGGGACATGTCGAGATGGTCTGTTTGTTGACGAGAAAAGATAAGCAATAACTTTTTCAATATTATAAGACCTCTGTTTGTAGATATTTACAGACAGAGGTTCTTTTTATAAACATTTTTGAATTTTTCTTTATTGGTACCGATTTAGAAAATACCGGTTGCAAGGTTCTTTACTTATGTACAGTTAGGTGAAATTTTTAAAGAATGTGTGGTACAATAAATTATCTTATTTGTGTTGGAGTTTTTACAAGGTGTAAATTGGAACAGCGAACATGATAAAAAATAGAAAAGTAGATAAAAGGTAACGTGTATAGAAAATGGTGTGACACAAGTGCGACTGGTGGAGAAAATCCTATTATGAGTATGTTGAGAGTGTATAAGATAGTTTCACGGTTGAAACAGATGTGATTATGGATATGTCAGAGAAGTTAATATGCTGACACTTCCAAAAAATAACGGAAGCAGGCAGAAGACAGCGGAAGAACTGGGAATCAGCATGGCAACACTGTGGAGAAAAATGAAAAAATATGGCATTGCAGAGTGAGCATTGCAAAGTGTCTCTGTTGCATGCCTGTAAGGAGAAAAAGATGGATGTAATGGTTTTGATCGATTCGTTTAAGGGGAGTATGACTTCCATGGAAGCGGGCAATGCGGCGCGTGACGGGGTGCTGCGCGTCTATCCGCATGCCAATGTGACGGTCCGCCCCCTGGCAGACGGAGGAGAGGGCACAACAGATGCCCTGATAGAGGGGCTGGGCGGAAGGAAAGTGGAACTGTCTGTGACGGGACCGATGGGAAGCCGGGTAAAAGCTTACTACGGAATCCTTGCGGATGAAAAGACAGCGGTTATGGAGATGGCGCAGGCCGCGGGTATTACACTTGTGGAGGAGGCGCAGAGAAATCCGGGAAAAGCCACCACCTATGGAGTGGGCGAGATGATACGGGATGCCGTTTCGCGCGGATGCCGCAAATTCATCATTGGAATCGGCGGAAGTGCAACAAATGACGGCGGAATCGGAATGCTTAGGGCGCTCGGTGTGAAGTTTTTGACCAAGGATGGAAAGGAAGCCGGAGAGGGAGCGGATGCGCTTGGGAAAATACATTTCGTTTCTCTGGAGCATCTGATGCCGGAACTGAAAGAATGTGATTTTCAGATTGCATGTGATGTCACGAATCCGCTCTGCGGAGAAAAAGGGGCGACCTGTATTTATGGAAAGCAGAAGGGCATACGGGAAGAGGAAATGCCGCGTATCGACGCGGATATGAAGCATTACGCCGCGATCACTGCCGAGCGGATCGGCGTTGACTATGCAGACCGGGAGGGAGCGGGGGCAGCCGGTGGCATGGGATATGCCTTTATCAGTTATCTTGGGGCGAGACTGGTTCCGGGAATCGAACTGATATTAGACGTAATTCATTTTGAGGAGGAGGCAAAGAAAGCGCAGATTGTGCTCACCGGAGAGGGACGGCTGGATCTTCAGACAGCGATGGGAAAAGCGCCCGTGGGGGTTGCAAGGGCGGCCAAGAAGTACGGCTGTAAAGTGATTGCGTTCGCCGGTTCGGTCACAAAAGAAGCGGCGGCGTGCAATGACAACGGCATCGACGCATTTTTCCCGATCGTGCGCGGGGTGTGCACGTTAGAGGAGGCCATGCAGCGGGAAAAAGCCATGGCGAATCTTACTGATTCCGTGGAACAGGTATTTCGTCTGCTATAATATCAACTACTCTACAGGATGATTTAGAAGAACGATTATCTCAAAAATCTGGAATGAAAGAGCAGGTGATACGGGAAATAGATCTGGATAAACGGTTCAAAAAGAAATGTTGGGGGCAATCAGGCCCTCACCCCTTGCAGTGCTCCCTGCGGTATCCCGTCGGTGACATGCCGGTCTCCTTCTGAAAGCTGGAGAAAAAGAAGCTCCGGCTGCCGAAGGACAGTTCATCGCTGATGTCCTGAATACTCATACGCGTACCCGATAGAAGAAGCTTTGCTTCTTCTATTTTTTTTCGGCGGATATAGGCATTCACGCTTAGACCCGTCACTTCCTTGAACTTGTGGGAAAAATAATATTCCGTGTAGCCGAGCCGGTCAGAGAGCAGAGCGATCGAGAGCGGTTCACGGATGTGCAGACTGATGTAGTCGCAGATGTTCTGAATCTGTCTGGAATGTGCATTCGTCTCCTTCGCGGCGCGGACACGTTGGACGTAGTCGTCGAGAAATTCGCAGCTTAAATTGTTCGTGGCGGCAGTCGTTTTACATTCCTCAATGCGCCCGGCATAATAATCGTTTAAGGTGTATGCGATGGAGGGATTCAGACCGCCATCGATCGCAGCGCGGCTGCACAGGGTTAGGAGCACCAGCAGATTATTTTTGCTCATGCGGAGTGAATCGCCGATCTCGGCCTTGACGCCGGAGCTTAAGGTCATGGATTTTGCAAGCGCCTTTTTATATTCCGGATTTCCCTCGCGGATCATGGAGAGAAATGTCTGCTCCGCCATCCAGATGCCCGGATGCTCCCCGGAGAGAAGCGGCGAGTCATCCGGAACGCCTGTCGTGCTGTGTGAGGTAAAAGAGATCAGATCCGCGGTGATCCGCTCGCCGGTAATGGCGCAGTGAAACATGATGGCGTAGGAGAGCAGCACGGAAGACGGAATGATCGGCACACTCTCGATCTGCTTTACAATTTTAGAGCGCAGCTTGACGGTCAGCTGGTAGGAATCCAGCTTTTTCCGCAGAACCAGATGCGAGTTGCTTCCGGTAAAAGCAGGACCGATGATGTGGATCTGCTGCAGCGCAAAGCCCTGATACTCAAAACCGGCGATCCAGAGAAGCCCGAACTCGGTGTCCAAGATCAGCGGCATGCGGTTCCCGGATTCGATATGCGCGAGCACGAGAGAGGAGAAACCCAGCATGGAGATAATGTCCGGCAGCATGAGTTCTGCCGGACAGTCTGTCTCGATCAACTCAAACTCCGGGCTGTAGTGCCAGAGATGAAGCGGGTATTCACATTGAACCATTTCCTGAAAAAAAGAGAGACGTTCTTTGATGTCCATGCGGGTATTCCTTTCTGTGCAAAGCAATGTTTTTTACTGATTCCAGTGTCCGAGAAATTGCAGACTTTCTTTTGGATACCGCGTCTGTGTGCTGCGGTCGACTGCAATCAGACCGAAGGTCATCGAGTAGCCTTTCTGCCATTCAAAATTATCCAGAAGGCTCCAGTGAAAATAACTTTTTACCGGGAGACCATCGCGGATGCAGGCAGCGACGCCGTTTAGGGCAGCGTCGATAAAAGCGACGCGTCTGGTGTCATCGGAAGTCGCAATTCCATTTTCGGTGACATACAGATCGCCGTGAAAATCTTCTGCCACCCTGCGCAGAACATGCTCTAAAGCTTCCGGATAAAACTCATAATTCATCTGGGTCAGTTGGGCGTCCTCCGGATTCGGGAGCTGACCGTCCGGACCGATCAGTGAGCGGGTATAATTCTGCACGCCTAAGAAATCATCCTCCTTGATATAAGGGAGATAGTGTAAAAATTCTTCGTCCCACTCAGAGGCTGCACGTGTCTCGCCGCCAGCCTGCGGCTGAATGTCGTGCAGGCTTAAGGTCAGACCGACCTGAATGTCCGGGTAGAGCGCTTTGATTTCTTTTCTCGCGAGCGCATGCGCTTTCATGATGAGAAGATCGCCCTCTCTGGTGCGCATGGAAGTAAAGTTTTCTACTTTTTCCACACCAAAGACTTCCATATTTTCAATAGCGGTGGCTTTCTGACCCTCCAGCATTTTCTGGAGATTGATGCCGACCTGCACCGTTCCGTCTGCACTGTCGCCGTCCTTTGACGTTGTCTGTGCCGTCTGCATCTGTGCCATCATCTGCCGTTTGTAACGTTCGGCGATTGCGGCAACCTGAATGCCCATATTTGCCTCGTTGATAGTGCATACATAGTGCAGTTCGCTGCCGAGTTCTTCCATAATATAACGGACATAACGGGCAAAGTCGGCAGGCGTTGTCTCTGCTTCCCATCCGCCCTTGGTCATCAGCCATTTCGGGCTGGAAAAATGATGCAGGGTAACAAACGGTTCCACACCATATTTTTTGCAGCAGGCGATGACGTCGCGGTAATGTGCGACGGCTGCTGCATCAAACACGCCCTCCTCCGGCTCGATGCGCGCCCATTCGATCGAAAAACGATAGGCGTTTAAGCCGGCATCGGCCAGAAGCTTGATATCTTCCTCATAGCGGTGGTAGTGATCGACCGCGTCTAAAGACGGCTCCAGAAAGCTGGTGTGCTTCATATGCTCCATCGCCCATAAGTCGCTGTGGATGTTGTTCCCTTCTACCTGATGGGCGGCTGTGGCAGCCCCGATCAAAAAATGTTCCGGTAATCTCATAAAATCCTCCATTCTGCAGTGAAAAAATACAGCGTCAGCCGTATATTTCTCCTGCGCATCTCTTGTAATCTGATGTTACTATATAAGATTTTATAAAACTGGGAGTTCACAAAATCGTGAAAATGTTAGAAAAATAGCAATACTTAATTTTATAACATGAATTTTATTACATTACCACGAATTTGTAAACACGCAAAAGAAAAAGACCAGCTAGAATAAAGTCATAGAAAAACAGAGCCGCAGATATATAGGAGCGGCAAAATACGGAAAAGGTCTGGAGGGTATAAAAATGTTTGGAAAGAAAAAAGAACAGCCGGTGGAGACAAACGGCATTGTCTATCGCCGTGCAAAGACATGGAGGGTAGCGCTTGCAGGATGCAGTTCCGGAATCGGAATGTGCTTTTATGTGCTGCTTGGACTGGCAAGCTATGTGGCAAACGAAGGGTATGGCATTGCAACAGCGGTGGTAGGCATTATCCTGACTGCAACAAGAATCTTGGACGGCGTCACAGATCCGATCATTGCGATCATCATCGATAAGATGAACACGCGGTTTGGAAAGATCAGGATTCTGATGGTGGCAGGATGGCTGATCGAGTCACTGGCAGTCCTGATCATGTACTGCTGGGCGAGTGGAAAGGGACATGGAATCGTGCTGTTTGTGCTGCTCTACTGCCTGTATGTGATCGGCTATACGATGTGCAACGTCACAGCGCAGATCGTTCCGGCGATGCTTACGAACGACCCGAAGCAGCGCCCGATGGTAGGCGTCTGGAGTACGGCTTATAACTATCTGGTGCCGATGATTCTTAACATCGTGATTACGGTGATGCTGCTTCCCAAATACGGGAATGTCTATACGGTAGAGATGCTTGCAGCATCCTGCATCGTCTGCGTGGCAGTATCGGGTGTGGGATTACTTCTCTGCTGTATCGCGGTATCGGATATCGATAAACCGGAAAATTTTGTGGGCGTGACGAGCAAGAAGAAGGCTGAGCCGGTAAAAGTAAAAGATATGTGGGAACTGGTCAAATCCAACCGTGCGCTGCAGACGTTCATCGTTGCGGCGAGTTCGGATAAGATTGCGAGCCAGACGGCAAGCCAGGCGGTTGTAACGACGATGCTGTTCGGAATTATTATCGGCAATATGCAGCTTGGGACAATCTTAAGTGTAATCGGTATGCTTCCTTCGATCATCTTCGCGTTTATCGGGGCGAAATACGCAGGAAAGCACGGAAATAAAGAGGCGATGGTGACGTGGACGTATGTGTGCATCACCGTGGCGGCGGTGCTTGTGGTATTGTTTATTTTCATTGATCCGACCCTGATTGCGACGGCGCTTCCAATGATGATTGTATATGTATTACTGACCCTGGTGTTAAATGGTGCAAAAATGTGCGTGACGATGTCAAGCAATGCGATGATGGCGGACATCATTGATTACGAGTTAGACCGCAGCGGTAAATTCATTCCGGCAGCAGTGACAGGTACATACAGCTTTATTGACAAGTTAGTGTCCTCATTCTCTGCGGCGATTGCAACCGGACTGGTGGCGCTGATCGGCTACAGGCACACGATGCCGCAGCCGTCCGACCCGTCCACACCGGCAATCTTCTGGATGACGATGAGCATGTATTTCGGACTTCCGCTGATCGGCTGGGTATGTACGCTCTGCGCAATGCGCGAGACACCGCTCTCCAAAGAGAAGATGGAGGAAGTACAGAAGAGTATTCAGGAGAAAAAACAGGCAGAAGTGGAAAAAGTGATTGAGGAAATGAAGTAGAGAGAAGAAAAGAGAGGGAGAACGAAACAGATGAGAAATACAATATTGCTGGAGAAAGGCTGGACATTTTATAAAAATCCGCAGAGTGAAACAGGGGAGGCGGTAACGCTCCCGCATACCTGGAACGCGGTTGACGGACAGGACGGCGGAAACGATTATTATCGCGGAACCTGCAAATATGTGCGTCATTTCGCAAAACCGGAACTGGAAAAGGGAGGAAGAGCGTATCTGGAATTTGACGGCGCAGCGATGATGGCGGATGTTGTGGTCAACGGAACGAAGCTGTTCCACCACGAGGGCGGATTTTCTACATTCCGGGTAGATGTGACGGAGCAGTTGACAGAGGACAATCTGTTAGAAGTATATGTGGATAACTCTGACAACACAAAGGTGTATCCGCAGAAAGCTGATTTTACTTTTTACGGCGGGCTGTACCGCATGGTAAAGCTGGTGACGGTGCCTAAAGTGCATTTTGTGATGGACTATGCAGGCGGAAACGGCATGAAAGTGACGCCGGAGGTGACGATTCTGGACGCCGCAAAGAAACAGGCGGACGCAGATGTGACGGTGGAACTGTGGATGACGGGGGAAGCACCGGACGTGACGGTCGCCGTGGCGGGAGAGACACAGACGGTTTCCGTGGAAAGCGGTTATGCAAGAGCCGTGTTTGCGCTTAAAAATGTGCATCTCTGGGACGGTGTGGATGACCCGTATCTGTATACGGCAAAAGCAGAACTTCCGGGCGGCGATGTCGTGGAGCGGACGTTTGGCTGCCGCAGCTTTAAAGTGGATCCCAATGAGGGCTTTTTCTTAAACGGACGATCTTATCCGCTGCGCGGCGTGAGCCGTCATCAGGACCGCGCGGGCGCGGGCAATGCGCTGACATACGAGATGCACCGGGAAGATATGGCGATTGTAAGAGAGCTTGGTGCCAACACGATCCGCCTGGCACATTATCAGCACGCACAGGAATTCTATGATCTCTGCGATGAAAACGGAATCATCGTGTGGGCGGAAATCCCGTATATCACGATGCACATGACGGACGGCACCGAAAATACGTTAAGCCAGATGAAAGAGCTGATCGTGCAGAATTATCACCATCCGTCGATTGTCTGCTGGGGACTTTCTAACGAGATCACGGCCGCGAGCGCTGTGAACGAAGAACTGCTGGAGAATCACCGCAGATTAAATGATCTGTGTCATGAACTGGATAAGACGCGCCCGACGGTTATGGCGGATGTCTTTATGTTAGAGACGGACAGTCCGATGTTAGAGATACCGGATATGAACAGCTACAATCTCTATTTTGGCTGGTACATCGGGGAACTGGAACAGAACGACAGCTTTTTTGACGAATATCACAGCACTTACCCCGACCGGGTGATCGGACTCTCCGAGTACGGCGCGGATGCGAATCCGGCATATCACAGTGCGAATCCGGAGCGGGGCGATTACACGGAGGAATATCAGTGTATTTACCACGAGCATATGGCAAAAATGATTGAGGAGCGCCCGTATCTGTGGGCAACGCACGTGTGGAATCTGTTTGATTTCGCTGCGGACGGGCGCGACGAGGGTGGCAAGCACGGCGAGAACCAGAAAGGGCTTGTGACGATGGACCGCAGGATCAAAAAGGATGCGTTCTATGTATACAAGGCATACTGGAGCAAAGCCCCATTTGTGCATCTCTGCGGCAGCAGATACACAGACCGTGCGGAGGATGTGACGGAGATCAAAGTGTACTCTAACCAGAAGAGGGTCACGCTTTTTGTGGACGGAGCAGAGCAGGAGATGAAAGAAGGCGCACGTATCTTCAGATTCCGGGTGCCGATCACGGGAACGCACACGATCCGGGCAGTGTCCGGGGAATGCAGCGACGAGATTACGGTGCGAAAAGTGGATGAACCGAACCCGGATTACATTTTCAACAAGCAGGGCGACGTGGTCAACTGGTTTGACAAAGAAGATTTTAAAGCCGACCACTATTCGATTTCCGATACGCTGGGAGAACTGGCGAAAAATGAGATGGCAAATGCCATTGTGCAGCGCCTGATGGCACAGGCTTCCGCAAGCCGCGGCGATGTGGCGGAGAGCGTGAAGGACAATCCGGCGTTGCAGCGGATGATGCAGCGCATGACACTGGCGAGTCTCTTAAAGCAGGCGGGAGACGCCGTGAGCGAGGAGCAGATGAAATCGTTAAACGACGCATTGCAGAAAATTCCAAAGAACTAAGGAATATGGAGTAAGGAGCGCAGAGGGATGCAAAAGGCAGTACAGCAGATCATGCTTGGAACAGTAACGAAAAATGAAAAGCAGACGGCAGAGACGCTGCGGCGGATCAAGGCGGCAGGCTACGACGGAATCGAACTGAACGGTTTTATGGTGAAACCGACCTCTTTTCTGGTGCGGATGCTCACGAAGGCGGCAGGAATGCCGGTTGGAAAAGGCGGAAGCTATGACTGGAATGCACTCGTAAAAGAAGCGGGACTTTGCGTGACGAGTATTCACGAAGATCTTGGAACGATCAGACGGGAGCCGGAGACGGTTGCAAAAGAGGCAGAAGCCTTCGGCACAAAATATGTTGTCATCACGGGAATGTACCGCTTTGATTACGCGGATAAAGCCGCAGTGCAGGGGCTGTGCCGGGATCTGAATGTCTCCGGAAAAATTTTGAAGGAGGCGGGCATTGCGCTTTTGTACCACAATCATAACTGTGAGTTTCTGCACGTTGAGCCGCAGAAAACGGCGTATGATCTGCTCCTTTCGGAGACAGATCCGGAATATGTCAACTTTGAACTGGACTCTTACTGGCCGACGGAGGCGGGCGTGGACGCGCTCGCCCTGATGAAAAAACTGGACACGAGAATGAAGCTCTATCATATCAATGACCGCGGTACGCGCCTTTTAAAGCCTGCCATGACGCCGATCTTAAAATCGGACAGCATGGAACTTGGCTGTGGCAATATGAATCTGGATGCACTCATTGCGCAGGCAAAGAACGTGAATGTGGATGCCGTGATCTTAGAAAGCCATAAAAACTGGGTGGACAACTCCCCGCTCCGGTCGCTGGAGGTAAGCGCACAGTTTTTAAATGCACGGATCTGACAGAGCAGGAGATGGTAGAACAAGGATGGAAATGCAGATGAAAGAACTGGGAAAACAGTGGATCACTTCAGAAAAAGAATACCGGGAAGGCGAGGTTTTTGTATACCGGCAGAAATTTACGGCTTCGCAGGTGAAAAAAGCCGTGTTTTACGGCACAGCCCTCGGCGTGTACGAAGCAGAATTAAACGGCGTTAAGATCGGGAGGCAGATGTTTGCGCCGGGATTTTCCTACTATCCGAGACGTGTGCTCTATCAGACACACGAGGTTACGGAGCTGTTGCGGGAGGGGGAAAATACGCTGACAGTCTATCTCGGACAGGGATGGTACTGCGGGCGTTTTCTCTGCGAAAATCAGACGCAGATTTACGGAGAACAGCCGGCGGTCGCATGGATTCTGGAACTGGAGGATGCGGCGGGAAGCAGGAGACTCGTCTCCGACGAGACGGTGGAGGAACTGGAATCCCCGTATGAATATGCCGGAGAGTACGATGGTGAGATTTATTTTGCAGACGGAAGAGAGAAAGTGACCGGTCATGCGGCTGCCTACACGAGGGAGGCGCCGTTTGCACTGGAGCCGACGCTTACGGAGGTGCGTCTGCAGGATGAGATGCCGGTGAGAGAGGCAACGGTGCAGGGAGACGTGACGATCCTTGATTTCGGGCAAAACTTTGCCGGAATTGTAGAAATAGATCCTTCTTTTTTGACAAATGAGACAATTACGATCCGGCACGGGGAGATCCTAAATGCCGACGGCAGCCTGTACACTGCAAATCTGCGCAAGGCAAAGGCGACGATCGTCTACCATGCAGGCGCGGAGAAGAAAAAATACCGCCCGCGCTTTACCTATATGGGATTCCGTTACATGGAGCTTTCCGGTGCAGCATATCAGCCGGGGATGATCAGGGCATACGCGCTGCACACAGAGATGGAGCGTACCGGATATTTTTCCTGCGAGAATCCGCTGGTGCAGAAACTCTATGAGAACCAGGTATGGGGACAGAAGTCTAACTATGTGGAAGTGCCGACCGACTGCCCGCAGCGGGATGAGCGCATGGGCTATACCGGGGACGGGCAGGTATTCGCGCTGACCGGGGCTTATAATTTTAATACGGATGTGTTCTGGAAAAATTTCCTGCGGGATCTGGAACTGGGGCAGTTAGACAACACCGAGGGATATGTGTGTGCCACGGTGCCGCAGACGGGACCTGCCGGGATCGGATTTATCAGCATGCTGGGCTGGGGTAATGCGGTCACGATTCTGCCGGAGATGATGTACCGTCAGTTCGGGGACGAGGAGGCGCTGCCGCGCCAGTATGAGAGCATGAAGCTTTTTGTGGAGGCGGAGATCCGCAAGATGGGGAAGAAAAATCTCTGGATTGGTCCGTCCCTAGGTGACTGGCTCGCGATGGGAAAAGGAATCGCATGGCAGGCGATGCACAACAATCCGGTGTCAAACGCGTTCATAGTGCATGATTTAAAGGTCATCAGCGAGACGGCAGAACGGCTTGGAAAGCGAGAAGATGCGGCGCGGTACCGCAGACAGCTTGCCGCGACGACGGACGCTTATATCAAAAAATTCGTGAGTAAAAACGGAATCGTGGCGAAGGATTATCAGTCTGCCTATATTATGGCGTTAAAATATGTACTGCCGGAGGGCGAGCTGCGGGAACGGGTCAAGAAAAACTTTGTTGCCAACATCCGTAAAAACGGGCTGCAGACGGGATTTTTTGCGACGGAGCATCTACTGCCGCTTCTGGTGGAGGCGGGAGAGCAGAAGCTTGCCTATGATGTATTACTGCAGGAGAACTGCCCGGGGTGGATGTACCAGGTAAAATGTGGCGCGACGACAACATGGGAGCGCTGGGATGCCTTAAAGCCGGACGGAACCGTCAATGAGGAGAAAATGGCGGGCTCCGGTGAAAATATGGTATCCTTTAACCATTACGCATTCGGCAGTGTCGGGGAGTTTTATTATCAATATATCCTGGGAATCAGACCGGAAAAACCGGGTTTTGCAAAGCTGCATTTTGCGCCGTATCCGGACGAGCGCCTGGGAGGCGTATCCGGAAGTTATCTTTCCGTGGCAGGGAAGATTGAGAGCGCATGGCGGTACAGGACGGACGGCTGCCATATCCGGCTTGCAACGCCGGTGGAGGCGGTAGTGCTCCTTCCGGATGGAAGAAGTGAGAATGTGCCTGCCGGAACGTACGAGTGGACGATGAAAAGACCGTAGTGGAAAGACCGAATCTGTAAAAAGTGCAGGATATGTAAAAAAATCCGGAATCTGACTGAAAAAAAGGCAAGAAAGGAAATTGACGGCGGCAAGACATAGATGATAAAATCCCATGAGATATACATGTAAAGGATGAAAATTATGTTTGCAAAAATCAATTTCCACGATGAATTCTACCAGAAATTAAAGCTTCTGGTGCTGCCGATCACGATGCAGCAGTTTATGCTGGCGTTAGTCAGCGCCACGGATGCCATTATGCTCGGGGCGGTCAGCCAGACCTCCCTGTCGGCAGTGTCTCTGGCAGGGCAGATCCAGTTTGTCTTAAATCTGTTTATCAGCGGTATCTCTGCCGGTTCGGGAATCATGGCAGCGCAGTATTGGGGAAAAAAGGACGCGGCTTCCATTGAGGAGGTCATGCCGATTGCACTGCGCACCAATCTCATATTCAGCGGTGCGTTCACCGTGTTTGCGGCGGTGGCACCCGAGGTGCTCATGCGCATTTTTACGTCCGATCCTGCGTTAATTGAGAGCGGAGCGGTCTATCTGCGCGCGGTGTCCCTGTCATATCTGCTGTGCGGTATTTCACAGATTTACCTGATTTTGCTGAAAAATACCGGCTATGCCACGGTCAGTTCGCGGATCAGCTGTACGGCGGTCGTTGTGAATATTATCTGCAATGCGATCTTGATCTACGGGCTGTTGGGGCTTCCTGCGTTAGGAATACAGGGAGCGGCTTACGCGACGGTTGCCGCCCGTCTGGTGGAGCTCATCTGGAGTTACCTGGAGACGAAGCAGTCCGGGCGTGTGCAGATCATCTGGAAGAAAATGTTCCGTGCGGCGGATGCCGTTCTGACAAAAGATTTCTGGCGTTATACCACGCCGGTGCTCGGCGCGGCGCTTGTCTGGGGAATCGCCTACGTGTCCTACTCTGTGATTATGGGACACATGGGAAGCGACGCGGTGGCGGCAAATTCCATCACCACGATCGCCAAGAATATGTTATCGTGCCTGATCCGCGGCGTCAGCGGCGGTGCGGGCGTGCTGATCGGAAATCTGCTCGGTGCCGGAGAACTGGACAAGGCAAAAGGGTACGGCGGCAGACTGACGCGCATGGCGATTGTGGTCGGCATGACCACCGGCGGTATTCTGATGCTGATCTCGCCTTTGATCGTGCGTTTTGCGCCGCTCAGTGAGACGGCGGCGGAGTATCTGCAGTATATGCTGATCTTCTGCGGCTGCAATATCATGGCGCAGTCGGTCAACACGACGGTGCTGGACGGCATCTTCTGTGCCGGAGGGGATTCCAAGTTCGATATGAAGGGGAATCTCGGGGCGATGTGGTGCTTTTCCGTGCCGTTCGGCTTCTTTGCGGCATTTGTGCTGAAATGGCCGGTCATGGTGGTGTACTGTATCGTGAACCTCGACGAGATTGTGAAGATTCCTGCTGTGTACTTACATTATAAAAAATATATCTGGGTGCGGAATATTACGGTACAGGAAGACGCTTGACAAGGTGCTTTAGCCCTCCGGGCAGGATGCGCACTTGCGCGAAGGGGAGACATGCCGCAGGCGACCGCGCTTGGTGCGAAAATGTGTCGTGGCACATTTTTTATTCCAGAAAACGTTTGTGAGAAAGTCTGGAGAAGGTTGGCGCGGGTCTACAGAGGAAAAATAGCTGCGTGAGACCCGAAAACCGCTTGATAAGAGAGAAAAAGAGGGATAAATCCATGGCTTTTGGGCACAGGAAGCAAAAAATACGCCGTGAGACCCGGAAATTGTAAAATTTCGGGTCTCACGGCGTATTTTGTAGGCTGTAGACCCGGGAACGTTCCAGCAGGTAGAAAAAATGATCAAAATATTCCAGAAAACAGGTCTCACGGCGTATTTTGTAGGCTGTAGACCCGAAGCTTCAGAATACAGAGCAGCTGAAACAAATACAATCACGGTACAGAAAGCTGCATGAATCCGCCGGGAGATTATGAAATGTAGAAAGACATTATATATATTGTATGACTGTATGCAGATTTGACAAGCACCGTGAACCTCCGGGCAGTCTGCGTGGAAAGAATTCCTTGCAAAAGCGCGGGTGCTGTAATACCATAAATACATGACGGATAGTAGAAGGAGCAGCTTGTATGGGTGAAGATATAACGGTCAGAGAGATCGGGATCTATTTATTAAACCGGGTCGAAGTGACGCTGAAAGATGACAGGAAGGAATCCTGCAGAACATTGCAGCGGAGACGATCACGGTAGAGGGCAGGGAGATCATGCTTTCGGATGTGGCGGATATCCGGCTGGTCGGGGAACTGACAGATTATGATGTGATGCGTGATACCGGAATGATCGGGAATTTTACATTTGCGCCGGAAGGCTGTCGTGATGCCACGGAACTGGAACTCATGCGGTATGGAGATTTTGCGTGTACCGTGTCCTGTCATCTGAAGCTTGCAGCCGGAAAGATCTGCGCGGATGACATCCGGCTGGTATCGCACACACACAAGATATGCGTGGAAAAATTAAGCCAGACGGAAGCAATTTACCGTTTTTTTGATGGATCATTTTATTTTTCCCGAATGCACTCCGGACGAACGGCTTTATCGGGAACTGCTACGTCTCACAGAATTATGCGAAGATGGAGAACGCCGGACTGCCGCGCGGAAATATCATGTTTTCGCAGGATCAGATTGGCTTTGGATTCAAACTGGGCAATATCTACGTGGTTTCCTACACCTGCGCCAAAGAACCTGGTGAGATGGTGCAGGAAGCGGTCAGTGTGACGCTGGAGAAGATGCACCCCTGTGCGGATTATGCGAAAGTGTGGATTGACGGGAACGGCGAGGTAAATACCGCAGAAGAGACGGTGCTGCAGACCGGCGATATCGCGCAGGTGCGGTATTCTGGACTCATTACGGCTTACCGCACGGATAACGGCACCGGCTATATTTCCGGGGAATACTGGTTCCATGTCAACAATCTCACAGATGCGGGGGAGGCGTCGCAGCTGGTTCTGGGGCGCAGGGTTTCGTTTACGATCGAGCAGACCTTAAAGGGCAAGCTTTGCGCGACGAAGGATGTCGAACTAGTTTCAGAGAAGACTGTCATTGCAGAGGAGAAGCAGGAAGAAGCCAAACCGGAGAGACTGCGCGGTTATATCGTAAAATACATGATCAAGCAGCCGGTCAGTGCAGGGTTCGGTTTTATTGTACCGGAGGAAGAACTGGAAGCCCATCTGGAGGATAAGGAGGGAACCGTCTATTTCAGGCAGACAGACATTGACTGTGAGACGATGCCGAAGCTGAATACCAAAAGTTATTATTACGAGGTTATATATACCCCGTATACCCTGCATGGCAAGACATGCGCGAAGGATGTGAAGATCGGTGCCGGACATCCGTATCCGGAGAAAAAGTCGACCGCTCCGGTGGCGGTGACCGCAGTGACAAAAAAGATTGTTTCAAAGACACTGCCGCTTGCGGAATATCTGGAAGCGGAGGAGACGCGCTATGCGGGGGCTTCTCCGAAGCTTGGAATTATCTCCTTCTACAACGGGCATTATGCGCTGATCAGTGACTGCTATATCAATAAAAAGCTTGTAACAGATCAGGAGTATGCACCGGACGGCGCGATTGCGATCTTCAATCCGGAGCTTGCACAGATCGAAACAGAAGAGGCGATAAAGACGGCAAAGCACTGCTATCTGGTAAAATATGTGCCGGGCGGCACAATGGTAAATGAAAAAACCGGCATGGAGCATCCGTCTGTTGATCATAATTATCCGGTTCTGGTGTTGGCGTCCTTTGCGAAGAACCAGTATATCTGTCTTAAAATTGAGACGGATGCATTGCAGGTGCGGAAAGTGGAGCAGGTAATGTCCACGCTTGGCACCGCCGTACCGGAACAGGTGGATTTTGATATTCTGGAGCTTTGCAGCGGGGAAAGTGTGATCTTCGAGATGACGGATTCCATAGCAGCTTACCACGTCATCGACAGCGTGGGGGATGATTTTTACCGTATAAAATGCGCAGAAATTCAATGCGGAGTTGGGATAAGGAGTGTGGAAAAATGAACTATAAGCGGATTACAGACCTTCCAGGTGTGCGGATTGCACGCGAGGCGATGGTGGTCGGAGACGTGACGATCGGGGAGGACAGCTGTGTGCTGTTTTACTCCACCGTGCGCGGGGATGAGGGAACCATCACGATCGGAAGAGAGACGAACATTCAGGAAAGCTGTACGATTCATGCGAGCATTGAGGGCGATGTGGTGATCGGTGACAATGTGACCATCGGGCATCAGGCGGTTGTCCACGGATGCACGGTGGGTGACCGGACGCTGATCGGGATGGCGGCGACGATCTTAGACGGAGCGGAGATTGGCTGTGACTGTATCGTCGGGGCGGGAAGCCTTGTCACAAAGCACACCCGAGTGCCGGATGGATCGCTGGTGCTCGGAAGCCCGGCGAAGGTCGTGCGGCAGCTGACGGAAGCGGAGAAAAAAGAGATTTACCGCAACAGCCGGGAATATGTGAAGGTGGCGCGTGAGATGCAGGAGCAGGGACTGCTCCCGTGACAGACGCAATAAGCATATCGTGCGTTGCTTTGATAAGTAATATTATAAGAAGACCAGAGAACCAAAAGTTCCAGAATAAACAGGCGGCGGCAAATTCTTTGGAGCAAAATTCACGTATTTCTTCCATACCGTGGCTGGCATCCCATTCCGTGTCTCTTCCACGTTTGGACAATCCGACGGGTGCA
>ULQI01026045.1_pt1 | contig 26349 bp, 17 predicted proteins | sample 1954261 | NCBI WGS metagenome assembly ULQI01 (sample SAMEA4835650, study PRJEB28245) | human gut metagenome | biome: gut microbiome; material: fecal sample | place: Denmark | collected 2008 | reverse complement strand
AGACAGGGCGGTTCAGACAGAGCCAGATTCAGCAACGACAGGAACCAGGGCGACAGAAATCAGGGTGACAGACCAAGATTCGGCAGAGATGGCCAGGGCGACAGAAATCAGAGTGACAGACCAAGAGTAGGCAGAGACGGTCAGGGCGACAGACCAAGGTTTAACAGAGATGGCGACAGAAACCAGGGTGACAGACCAAGATTTAACAGAGACGGCCAGAATGACAGACCAAGGTTTAACAGAGATGGTGATAGAAACCAGGGTGACAGACCAAGATTTAACAGGGACGGCCAGGGTGACAGACCAAGGTTTAACAGAGACGGAGACAGAAACCAGGGTGGCGGACGCTTCGGCAATGGCGATAGAAACCAGGGCGGAAGAGGCTTTAACAGAGATGGTGGCAACCGTTTCAGCAACCGTATCAATATGCCATTTGGCAAGGATGACGAGGATGACAGCCCAGCTCAGAAGAGAGCACCATTCAAGAGAGACCGCAAGGACTTCGATGCGAAGGAGATGCCGGGTAAGGATTTAAAGAGCCAGAACAGAGATAACTACAACAGAGATAAGAACAAGCCACGTAAGGGCAACAGAAGATCACCTGAGGAGGTCGAGGCTGATATCAGCAGACTTGCGAAGAATGTGAAGAACAAGCCACAGAAGAAGCAGCAGGCACCACAGGAGGATCCGGATGCAATCAGAACCATCACACTTCCTGAGGTTGTAACACTCAAGGAGCTGGCTGATGCGGTAAAGACTCCTGTAACAGCACTTATCAAGAAGTTGTTCCTCGCAGGTAAGATGGTCAATGTGAACTCAGAGCTTCCATTTGACGAGGCTTCAGAGATCGCACTTGAGTACAACTGTATAGCTGAGGAAGAGGAGAAGGTAGATGTGATCGAGGAACTCCTGAAGGAGGACGAAGAGGACGAGAAGGACATGGTTCCAAGACCTCCAGTAGTCTGCGTTATGGGACACGTTGATCACGGTAAGACATCACTCCTTGATGCGATCAGACAGACAAAGGTTACATCGGGCGAGGCTGGTGGAATCACACAGGCGATCGGTGCATCTGTTGTCGATGTAAATGGCCAGACTATCACATTCCTTGATACTCCTGGACATGAGGCGTTCACAGCGATGCGTATGCGTGGTGCACAGAGTACAGATATCGCTATCCTTGTTGTAGCTGCCGATGATGGTGTTATGCCACAGACAATCGAGGCTATCAACCATGCAAAGGCTGCCGGAATCGAGATCATAGTAGCGATCAACAAGATCGATAAGGAAAGTGCGAATATAGAGAGAGTTAAGCAGGAGCTCACAGAGTACGAGCTGATCCCAGAGGATTGGGGCGGTTCAACAATATTCTGTCCTGTATCTGCACATACTAAGGAAGGTATCGACAATCTCCTTGAGATGATCCTCCTCACAGCAGATGTGCTTGAACTCAAGGCAAATCCTAACAGAAAGGCAAGAGGTATCGTCATCGAGGCTGAGCTTGACAAGGGACGTGGACCTGTTGCAACAATGCTTGTACAGAAGGGAACACTCCATGTTGGAGATTACATCGCTGTCGGAGCGTCACATGGTAAGGTACGTGCCATGACCAACTCAAGAGGTGAGAGAGTTACAGAGGCTCTTCCATCAACACCTGTACAGATCCAGGGTCTCAACACAGTTCCTGATGCAGGCGAGATATTCATGGCAGTTGACAATGAGAAGGAAGCAAGAACCATATCAGAGACATATATCTCGCAGGGTAAGGAGAAGCTTCTTGCAGATACAAAGCAGAGAATGTCACTTGACGATCTGTACAGCCAGATCCAGGCCGGCAACCTCAAGGAGCTCAAGATCATCATCAAGGCAGATGTACAGGGTTCAGTTGAGGCCGTTAAGCAGAGTCTCTTAAAACTCTCAAATGACGAGGTAGTTATCAAGTGCATACATGCAGGTGTAGGTGCTATCAACGAGTCAGATATAATTCTTGCATCAGCATCAAATGCCATCGTAATCGGTTTCAATATCAGACCGGATGCGAGAGCAAAGGATATGGCTGACAGCGAGGGGGTAGATGTTCGTCTGTACAGAGTCATTTACAATGCAATAGAGGATATTGATTCAGCAATGAAGGGTATGCTTGATCCTATATATGAGGAGAAGGTCATCGGACACGCAGAGATCAGACAGACATACAAGGCTTCTGGTATCGGTGTCATTGCCGGTTCATATGTTCTCGACGGAACAATCAACAGAAACTGCAGCGTAAGGATTACCAGAGAGGGCAATCTTATATTTGAAGGAAAGCTTGCTTCACTCAAGAGATTCAAGGATGATGTCAAGGAAGTTAAGTCCGGCTTTGAGTGTGGTATGGTATTCGAGAACTTCCAGGACGTTGCAGAGGAAGATCAGATAGAGGCATACGAGATGGTAGAGGTGCCTAGAAAGTAGTAATAGATATGAGAAAAAACAGTGTAAAGAATAACAGGATCAACGGTGAGGTCCAGAGAGAACTCAGCAGGATCATCAGCCGTGAGATCAAGGATCCAAGAATATCACCTATGACTTCGGTCGTTGATGTGGTTGTCACACCTGATCTCAAGTTCTGTAAGGCATATATCAGTGTCCTGGGTGACCAGGATGCTGTTGATTCCACATTTGCAGGGTTGAACAGCGCAATGGGATATATCAGAAGAGAGCTTGCTCATTCTGTAAATCTGCGCAATACACCGGAGATAACATTTATCATGGACCAGTCCATAGAGTATGGTGTCAGTATGTCCCACAAGATAGATGAGGCTCTCGGAAAGCATGGCGATGCTGACGAGAGTACAGATGAAAACTCAGAGAGTGAAGATGAGTTTGAAGAGTAGGATATAATATGAGAATTTAAAAGGAGGTATATCATGAACGATCTTATAAGGGAGATAGAGAACGCAGACAGCATAGCCATAACAGGACATATCAATCCTGATGGTGACTGTATAGGTTCAACACTTGGAATGTATAACTATATTACAAGCAATTATCCTGACAAGAGGGTTCAGGTATATCTTCAGGAATTCCCGGATGTATTCATGTTCCTGAATGGTGCATCTACTGTAAAGCATGAGGCAGATGACGAGACCTATGATCTGTTTATGTCGCTTGACTGCGGAGATATGGACAGATTCACACCATTTGTCAGATATTATGAGACTGCGAAGAGAACCTTGTGTATAGACCACCATGTGTCCAATAAGGGCTTTGGTGATGTGTGCTATGTGGAAAGTGATGCGTGCTCCGCTGCGGAAGCTATATTCAAGCTCCTTGACGCTGATAAGATCAATCAGAAGTGTGCAGAGTGCTTGTATACCGGAATAGTCCACGATACGGGAGTGTTTAAGCACAGCAATACAACAAGGGCAGCCATGACTATAGCGGGAATCCTGATAGAGAAGGGGGCAAGACCAAGCTTTGTCATAGATGAGACCTTCTACAAGAAGACGCTCATACAGAACAAGCTTCTGGGCTATGCGCTTCTCAACATGAAGCAGTTTGCAGATGGAAAGATAACCCATACACTTCTGACAAAGGAGGACTTTGACAGATTTGGTGCCAGCAAGATGGATACGGATGGAATCGTGGATCAGCTCAGACTGACATCAGGTACTGAGGTTGCTTTCTTCATGTATCAGGCTGGTGAGGATAATTACAAGATATCCCTCAGGGCAAATGATATCGTGAACGTGAGTGAGATCGCGTGCAGCCACGGCGGTGGCGGCCATGTGAAGGCTGCGGGATGCAATATGTCAGGTGATCCGGAAAAGATAGTTGCGGAGATAGTTGCGGATATAGAGAAACAGCTTGGCTGATAAATTGCAGAAAAGATGTGATCTGGAACAGGTACTGATACAGCGGACTGATGTAAAAGACTTTGGATTGGATTTGAAATAGTTATGATAGATGGATTTATCAATATATATAAGGAGCAGGGGTTCACGTCATTTGATGTGGTGGCAAAGCTCCGTGGTATATTAAAACAGAAAAAGATAGGTCATACCGGAACTCTCGATCCCATGGCGGAGGGAGTTCTTCTTGTGTGTCTGGGAAGTGCTACGAAGATGTGCGACCTGCTCACTGAGAAGAACAAGACATACACATGTACCATGCTTCTCGGAAAGACAAGTGACACCGAAGACGTGACAGGAGTCATGACAGACGTGACAGATGTATATCCTGATGAGAAGACAGTCAGGGCTGCGGTGATGAGTTTTGTAGGCGATTACATGCAGATCCCACCGATGTATTCAGCCATCAAGGTGAATGGTAAGAAGCTCTATGAACTGGCAAGAGCCGGACAGGTCATTGAGAGGGATCCGAGACCGGTCACGATACATGGGATTACTATACAGTCAGTAGAACTCCCGAGAGTGACATTTGATGTGAGCTGTTCCAAGGGAACATACATCAGAAGCCTGTGCAGGGATATAGGAGAAAAGCTTGGCTGCGGTGCTGTGATGGAGAAGCTTGTCAGAACCGAGGTGAAGGGCTTTACTATAGAAGAAAGTCTGACGCTTGATGAGGTGGAGAAGGCAAGGGATGACGGGACACTCATGCAGCATATATTAACAACGGATAAGCTCATGCCGGATATACCGGAGCTTCATATAGCTGAGAAGGGTGTTAAGCTTCTGGCAAATGGAAATAAGCTCAGTGCGGATGCATTTGCCGAGAATAAGATACACAGGGATACCTATGTCAAGGTGTTCGATGAGAATGGAAGATTTGCGGCACTGTATGAATACAGCGATGAGAAGAGGCAGTATGTGCCATTTAAGATGTTTCCGGTGAGTAATTAAGGACAGACAGTTATGATTCATATAAAGGACACGAAGAAGGTAAAACTGAATAGCACAGAGCGCACGGCGGTTGCCCTGGGCAAGTTTGATGGTATCCATCAGGGACACATGCTGTTGATAGAGCAGGTGTTGAAGCTTCAGAGACAGGGATATATGGGCGTTGTGTTCACATTTGACATGAGGGAGAATCATGTGTTTGATGTGAGCAATATGAAGACCATATACACATCTGACGAGAAGGCACAGGTGGTATCGGATACCGGAGTTGACGTCCTGGTTGAATATCCGTTTGATGATGCATTTGCGGCTACAGAGCCGAAGGCGTTCATCAGAGATGTTCTGGTGGACATGATGCGGGCCGGATATGTCGTGGTTGGAAGCGATTACAGATTCGGCAGAGACAGAAAGGGCGATGTGGATACCCTCAGAAGCTATGCGGACGAGTATGGATATAAGGTCATAGTCATAGACAAGCTGGAACAGGATGACGAGGTGGTCAGCTCAACTGTCATCAGGAAGAATATTTCTGAGGGAGATGTGAGGTCGGTCATTCCGATGCTCGGCAGACCGTACAGTATGACAGGTGAAGTGGTGTCCGGTAAACAGCTTGGAAGGACAATAGGAATACCGACTGCGAATATGCTGCCGGAGGAGCGCAAGCTGTACCCGCCGGCTGGTGTGTATGCTTCAAGGATCAGGATAATCCGGGGGAAGCATACGGGACATGAGGATCCTTTCAGAGTCTATATGGGAATCACCAACATAGGAGACAATCCTACAGTTAACGACAAGGGAAATATCACCATAGAGACGAATATCTTCGACTTTGACAGGAACATATATGGACAGGTCATCAAGGTGGAGCTTATCGAGCAGATCCGAGGTGAGAAGAAATTTGGAAGCCTGGATGAGCTCAAGGCCCAGATGGCAAATGACATAGAAACTTCAAAAAGAATACTTGCTAAAAAAGTATTGGTAAAATAGCACAGAAAACATTGGTAATTATGCGTATAAATAATGACGGATTATTGGGTCGCATGAAGATGTTTTCTGTGCTATATTTTTAATAATAGGGTATTTTTTAGGAGGAAAAAGGAAGTACAAGGAGGAAAAGTAAAATGAGAAAGAAAGCAGCGAGCAGGATCCTGGCATATGTTCTCACCTTATGCATGATCATCGGCAGTATAACCTGGCCGGAGATCACAGCTAAGGCGGAGAGCATCACGCTGGATCTGAAACCGGACACCGGCTGGAAGACGGTGACTGCGGCAACAGATGAGTGGGGTGATTATGGAAAGGCGGAGATCAGATTTTCGCCTTCATCAGATCTGGCATCCATGAAGGCTATTGCGGATGCGGGATATAAGACGCTCAAGATCACATATGCGGTTGACACATTTACCGCTGCAAGTGGACAGAATGCGGGAGTTATGCCATTTGCGTCATATGGATCTTCATGGTCAAATAATGACAAGTGGATCGATCTGTCCAAGACCGGTCAGTTTGAGACCGTACTTGATCTGTCATCTATCAGCACAACAAGCACGGAGAAGGTGGCATTTGGAATACAGGTTGCCAATCTTCAGGAAAACAGCACGATCAAATTCAGGATCGTGTCAGCGGTCCTCTCAGGAACAAAGAGCACCTCTGGTGGTTCATCAGGGGAGTCAGGCGGTTCAGGCGACAGCGGATCAGGCAGTGCGGACCTTGATTCAATTGGAAACACAAGTTCAAGCGTAACCGCAAGTCTTGCTGATGGAGATGGAACAGCCAAGGGAGACGGCTACTACGAGACAGAGATAACGATAAATAACAAGAGCAATTCATACATAGCAGACTGGATAGCGGTGGCTGATGTGAGTGGCTCTGTAACTGCAGTTAAGGATTACAGCAGCTGGTCAGCCCTCAAGGGTGTATTCAGTGATGGAAAGCTGTACATATATCCAAACACATCCAAGAAGTCAGGTGCAGTAAATGCAGGTTCGAGCGTGAGCTATTCAAAGCTTGGCTACACAGGTACGGCAAACGGTGTGTCTATAACAGGTGTCAAGGTGTACTACAGCTCACAGTCAGGTGCATTTGACTCATTTATCGGTTCACTTTCATCATCATCTGGCGGAGCCGGGGACAACACAGGTGAGATCAATACGGATGTTGAGTACAACTATGCGAAGCTTCTTCAGGAGTCACTGTATCTTTATGATGCGAATATGTGCGGAAGTGATGTATCTGCAAAGAGTGAGTTTTCTTGGAGATCAAACTGCCATACTGAGGATGCAAAAACAACATATAATGGAAAGACTGTGGATGTCAGCGGTGGATACCATGATGCGGGAGATCATGCCAAGTTTGGTTTGCCACAGGCATATTCGGCTACAGTTCTAGGACTTGCGCACATGGAGTTTGCCGAGGCATTTGCGGATACTGCTACAGAGGCACACTATAAGAGGATCATGGACAGATTCGTTGCTTATTTCGAGAGATGCACAGTCCTTGGAAGTGATGGCTCGGTTCAGGCTTTCTGTTATCAGGTCGGTGATGGAAATGTCGATCATGGATACTGGGGAGCTCCGGAAAAGCAGTCATCAAGAAGTGGACAGGCAACATTTACATCTGATTCGGATACGTGTACAGATATCGTTTCAGAGACAGCGGCGGCACTTGCGGCATATTATATAAATTACAAGGATAAGAAAGCGCTTTCCTATGCGGAGAAGCTTTTCACATATGCGGATACTAAGGCTAAGAAGAACAGCTCGGGTCCGGCATCAAGTTTCTATAGCTCAGATTCATGGGAAGATGACTATGCCCTTGCGGCGGCTCTTCTGTACAAGGCTACAGGTAAATCGGCATATGCAACAAAATACAATAATGTATATGGTGGCAGAACAAATCCTAACTGGGCTCTTTGCTGGAACAATGTGGCTCAGGCGGCTCTGCTTTACAGTCCTAACTCATCAAAGAAGAGTGTGTTTGTAGAGAACCAGTCAGGACTTATAGCGAGCAAGACACAGTCAGGAGATAACAACTTCTGTCTGATAGATAGCTGGGGATCGGCGAGATATAACACCGCTCATCAGATGACAGGTCTCATGTATGACACGATATATGGAAAGACTGATTATTCATCATGGGCAAATGGTCAGATGAAGTACATACTTGGCAACAATGCTGGTTCAAAGTGTTTCGTTGTAGGTTACAACAAGTATTCATCAAAGTACCCTCATCACAGAGCCTCAAGCGGATATCAGGGTTCTGTAACTGGAAATGCATATACAAAGCAGGCACATGTACTAGTCGGCGCTTTGGTTGGCGGTCCGGCGGGTTCGAGTATATCCTATGTAGATAGCTCAGAAGATTATAACCAGAACGAGGTTGCACTGGACTATAATGCAAGCCTTGTGGGTGCAGCAGCCGGACTTTATCTGTATGTGAAGAACAGCGGAACAGATGAGGAGAAGGCAGCACAGAAGGTAGTTCCTAAGAGCGAGGTGTCGTCAGAGCTCAGGACGATAAGCGGGGAGTCAGGTGGAGACATGACAACAGAGGACGACACGAAGGATCCTTCAACTGGCTCAACCGGATCGACTGGCTCAACTGGATCAACAACGGGTTCAACGTCTGAGAAAGACACAGAGACTCCGTCAGAGACACCGGCCGTAAAGGTTACAGGAATCTCATTTGACAAGACATACATAACACTTAATGTGGGTGACAGTGATGAGATCAAGGCAACGATAACACCTGCTGATGCAAAAGATACATCCCTTGTGTGGTCAAGTTCAGATAAGGCTAAGGTATCCGTACAGAATGGCAAGATTACAGCCCTCGCAGCCGGAACGGCAACTATCACAGCTACGGCTAAGGATGGCTCGGAAATAAAATCGGATTGTGTTGTCAAGGTACTCACTCCTGGAAAGCTGTCATGTAGCAGTGATGCCAAGGCATGGACAGACCTCGTATATGGCTATACAAATGCGAATCATGCAGCTATTGAGCTGTCAAACTCCGGGGAGACAACCCTTACAGATGTAAAGGCCGAGCTTAAGGATGGAACGGCATTCCAGATCGTTTCATCACCAGCAGGGCAGATTTCTGCAGGGAATAAAACAACAGTGTCTGTGAAACCGGTAAACGGTCTTGGCGCCGGAATCTACAGTGATACACTGGTTATATCAACAGCAAATGGCTCAGCGAACGTAACACTTAAGGCGACGGTGGCAAAGGGAGAAAATACCGCCGTTGTCACTCTGACAAAAACTTCAGTAACATCTGATTCGGTGACCGTCAGCGGTCAGGTGTCAGGAGCAGCAGGCGAGATTGAGTATGCAATATCAGGCGATAAGAATATGGTTGAATCAAAGCTTGTATGGCAGAAGGATGCTCAGTTTACCGGGCTTAAGGAATTTACTACATATTATGTGTATAGCCGAGTAAAAGAAACTGCAAATGTCAAGGCTGGTCAGATCAGCCAGGCACTTGAGGTGACTACACCTTTATCAGATCCTTTCGTAATTGACATCGGAAGACTGAATGACAGCAGATATGTTGGAGCATTCACAGACAGTGAGGAAAATCCAACTGTAAAGGTATCACAGTCTGGTGGAATCATATCAGTTTCATTTACCGAGAATAAGGATTACACGATCACAGGAAATGGTGAGGATGTAATTGTAGATACCGGAAATGCAAGTGGAATAACCGTGGACAATGCTACTGTAAAGAAGATCACGGTTCGTCCGGGCAATTCTGAAACATTTGTCATAAAGGTAAGCGGAGAAAATAAGATTGCTGATGGTATAACATGCGTCAGCGATAACAGTAACGCAGCGGATGTAAAGGTATCTGGAAAGGATACATCTTCCAAGATATCAGCGACAACCCCGGGTGCGTCTGCGATCAAGACAGATGGAAATCTTGAGATAGACAACATACAGATAAAGTCCGATGGTAAGGGAATCGAATCTGCGGGAACTGTGAAGATAGCAGGTGGAAGCAACAGCATAGATTCTGTATCTTCGGCAATATCGGCATCGGATGTGGAGATCACAGGAGGCTCTGTTGATGCAAAGTCATCAGGACTTGGCGATGGGGAGTCGGTAATCTCAGCAGACAATTCTATCAAACTGGTTGGTGGAAGTGTTACGGCGGATGCATCCGGATCAACCGGTGGAAATTCATTTGGCGTAAAGTCAGATGATGGAACGATCATTGTTGATGGCGATGTGTCAATAGGTGGAGATCCAATTTATTCCAAGGATCCGGTAGACAGCAAGGGCGACAGTGTAACCATGGTAAAGGTTGTGTTCACAGATGAGAATGGCAACCAGTTGTATGCGTCATCTGTAAACAAGGGATCAACTCTTGATCTGTCGAAAATAAATATCACCATGTCTGATGGTACTGATTACAAGACATCGAGGGCTGGATATGCGCTGGCATGGCAGGATGAAGCCGGAACAAGCTATAATGCTGATTCTGCATACGGCACTGTATCAGAGGATATAACATTTAAGGCTGTATGGACATGGATAGTTGTGGATATAAGCGTTGATGCAAATATTACATTTGCGGCAACTGGAAATGCTTCGTACAAGACTACATATACAGGCGCAGCGATAAGACCGGCCGTAAAGGTTGTATCACGTGGAAGAACACTTGATGCGGGAACTGACTATATAGTTTCATATAGCAGCAATACCAATGCCGGTACAGCAAAGGTAGTTGTCAAAGGTCAGGGCAGATATAAGGGCTCGAAGACTTTTACATTTGCAATAAACAAGCAGGCGATAAGTAAAGCCTCTGTGACAATCACAAAGTCGGCTGTATATACAGGCAAAGCAATAACACCAGCGGTGAAGGTTACCTGCGGCAAGCGGACACTCACAGCGGGCAAGGATTACAGAGTTGCATATTCGTCAAATAAAGACTTTGGCAAGGCAAAAGTTGTGATAATGGGAATCGGTAATTACAGTGGAACACAGACAAAGTATTTTGACATAACTGCGGCTGTGGGTAAGATCTATGCAAATGGAAATTACAAGTACAAGATCACAAATGCATCCCTGAATGGCAAGGGAACGGTAACTCTCGTATCTGTTGTCAAGAAGACCAAGACAGTTGTGGTTCCTGACACTATAAAGCTTGGTGGCAAGACATTTAAGGTCACAGCGATAGGAAAAGCGGCGTTCAAGAAGAATGTAAAGGTTACAAAGGTGACCTTGGGCAAAAACGTCAAGACTATAGGTGCCAAGGCGTTCTATGGATGTAAGAAGCTCAGGACAGTAGTGATAAAGAATACACAGATGACAGGAAAAACAGTTGGATCTGGTGCATTTACAGGGACATACGCCAAGATGACCGTCAAGGTTCCGTCGAAGAAGCTTAAGAGTTATAAGACAATCCTTCTGAAAAGAGGAGTGTCAAAGAAAGCAGTCATAAAGAAATAAAGGCTCAATAAAATAAAGAATAATTGGAGATCCGGGGTGGTTCATATGATCCCGGATCTTTTTTGTGCGTATGGAGGTGACCGAAGTTCGATTTGACATGGGTAAAAATATGTGTATAATATCGTTAGCATTCTAATAATTAGAATTATAACTATCTGGAGAGGAGAATCCATATGGACGAACATACAAAATCCATACATTATCTGCTGATGGCGGATCATTTCATGGTGCAGAAGGCATTGCTGAGTCAGATAAAGGATACAGAGCTCACCATGGGACAGCCCAAGGTGCTGGACTATCTGAAGGATCATGATGGGGCGTGCCAGAAGGATATCGCGGCGGGATGTCATATAGAGCCGGCATCGATAACCGCTGTGTTGAGTGGCATGGAGAATAAAGGTTATATACAGAGAAGTACAAAGTCAGGGGACAGAAGATCCCTGTACGTGTATTTGACAGATAAGGGCAGAGAGTATGTGGAGATGCTCAATAAGAAGTTTGACTTAGTTGAATCTGTGGCACTGAGGGGATTTACCGCGGAAGAGACGGAAGAATTGCAGTCACTTCTTGTAAGGGTGTACGACAATATGAAGGGCAGCGAAAAAGACAACAGAAAAGAGGAACGTAAGAGATGAAGAACATGAAGGTAAGAATCCCAATGTATTTTGTTGGACTGTTTATTATGACTATAGGAATAGCACTTTCAGTCAAATCCAATCTGGGAGTGTCGCCGGTGAGCTCTATACCATATACGATGACATGTGTATGGGGAATCGAGATGGGAAAGGCAACGATCATATTCCATGCGGCATTGGTGCTTATACAGATCATTATACTTCGAAAGAATTTCAAACCGATAAATCTCCTTCAGATAGTGGTTGGAGTAGTATTTGGATACTTCACGACATTCTGCAATTATCTTGCCACATTTCTGCCATCAACAGATAACATAGTTGTCAGGGTTGTTTTGATGCTTGTGAGTACCATATTCATAGCAGGCGGAATATTCTTTTATCTGCCGGCGAATCTTATCCCACTTGCCGGGGAGGGTGTTATGCAGGCTGTCTCAGAGGGCACACACATTGAATTTTCAAAGGTAAAGATCGGATTTGACTGTTCTATGGTGGCTGTGTCGGTCGTAACATGTCTGATCTGCATACATAGTCTTGGAAGCGTGGGCGCCGGTACTGTTATTGCCGCATTCCTTGTTGGATTCAATCTTGGCAAGTTGAATAAGGCATTTGGCGGAAAACGAGATAAACTTCTTGGAAAGCACACATACACTGAGGAGGAAGTGCTCAGGGAGAGAATGGAGCAATTGCATTAGGACTTTTGGATAAAATTGTATCGTATAAACTATTTTATAATGGTAATCAAAATTACCAATTAGAACTGCAATCTGCCTGCACTGTATTTGAAGTCGTCGAAATCATCGGGTATCCGTGAGAGTTCGTCTATGTGTGCCTGACTGTCATATGGCTCATTTGCATTTATATGATGTTCCATATCTGTTATTTTCCCTTCATAAATGGCTAGCCTGGGGAGTTTTATTTGTTTGCTTTTGATATTCCGTGGTGTATAATTTATAGCATGATAAATAAAAATTTGCGCATAGGAGGAGAGGGAAGATGGCTGATAAGAATACTGCTGAAATAGGCTTTGAAAAACAGATTTGGGATGCGGCATGTGTACTTCGTGGAAATCTGGATGCATCAGAGTATAAAAGTGTTGTGCTTGGTCTGATTTTCTTGAAATACATATCGGATAGATTCGATGAGAAATATAATGAACTTGTGGAAGAAGGAGACGGATTTGAGGAAGATGTAGATGAATATACATCAGAAGGTATCTTCTTTGTACCTGCAGGAGCACGTTGGAAGGATATAGCTGCAAATGCGCATACTCCGGAGATAGGAACAATAATAGATAATGCAATGCGAGCGATAGAGAAAGAAAATAAGAGACTTAAGGATATTCTTCCTAAGAATTTTGCCAGACCAGAGCTTGATAAGAGGCGCCTTGGGGATGTAGTAGACTTATTTACAAATATTCAGATGATTGAACATGGGAACGAGAAGGACATCCTTGGTCGAACATATGAATATTGTCTGTCAATGTTTGCCGAGCAGGAAGGCAAGCGTGGAGGAGAATTCTTTACTCCGTCATGTGTTGTGCGTACTCTCGTGGAAGTTCTCAAACCATTCAAAGGTCGTGTGTATGATCCGGCATGTGGATCAGGCGGTATGTTTGTTCAGTCGGCGAAATTCATAGAAAAACATAGTGGAAATATAAGTGATATATCAATATATGGTCAGGATTCCAATCCAACGACATGGAAGATGGCTCAGATGAACCTTGCTATACGAGGAATAGAGCCAGATTTGGGATCTTATGCAGCGGATACATTTCTTGAAGATCGTCATCCAACATTACGTGCGGATTACATCATGGCAAATCCGCCATTTAACCTTTCAAACTGGGGAGCGGATAAGTTAAAAGATGATGTACGTTGGAAGTATGGAATGCCACCGGCAGGAAATGCAAACTTTGCATGGCTGGAGCATATGATATATCATCTTGCACCGGCAGGAAAAATAGGTATGGTTCTTGCAAATGGCTCTCTGTCATCACAGTCTGGCGGAGAGGGAGAAATCCGTAAGAACATAATAAATGCTGACTTGGTAGAGTGCATTGTTGCTATGCCAACTCAGTTATTCTACACAACTCAGATCCCGGTATCATTGTGGTTCCTTAATAAACAGAAAAAACAGTCTGGCAAAACTTTGTTCATAGATGCCCGTAAGACGGGAACTATGGTAAGCCGCAAGCTCAGAGAGCTCACAGATGAAGATATTCAGAAAATAGCAGATACATACACAGCATTTGTTGACGGAACTCTTGAAGATGTGAAGGGATTCTGTGCAGTTGCGGATATTGCAGAGATTGAAAAACAGGATTTCATACTCACTCCGGGCAGATATGTAGGAATAGAGGAGCAGGAGGATGATGGTGAGCCGTTCGAGGAGAAGATGACAAGGCTTACATCGGAACTATCTGAATTGTTTGATAAGAGTCATGAGTTGGAGGATGAGATTCGTAGGAAGTTGAGGGCGATTGGGTATGATATATAAGCTTTCAGACATATGTGATTATGTTAAGGGAAAAGTAGATATTTCGAAATTAGATTTCTGTACATATATATTTACAGAAAGTATGTTGCCAAACAAAGCGGGAATTATCGAGTCTTCGGCATTACCGAATATAAAACAGACACAGATATATCGTGCAGGAGATGTTCTTGTTTCGAATATCCGACCATATTTTAAAAAAATATGGTATGCAACATATGATGGTGGGTGTTCAAATGATGTGTTGGTGTTTAGAGCAAAGAATGGAGTAAGTAAAAGATTTCTTTATTACGTGTTAGCCGATGATAATTTTTTTAGCTATTCAATGCTTAATTCAAAAGGAACCAAAATGCCTAGGGGTGATAAAAAGGCTATAATGGAGTATAAAGTTCCAAAGTTTTCTTATGAGGAACAGGTAAAAATAGCAAAGATATTGGGTGATTTAGATGACAAAGTAGCAGTAAATAAAGCGATAAATAGGAATTTAGCATTGGTTGCATAAATAGGAATTTGTCGGAACAGGCAGAGGCTATATTTAAATCCTGGTTTGAAAATTTTGAACCATGGAATGGCAAAAGACCTGGAAACTGGAGTAAAGGTGTTCTTGGAGATTATGTAACAATTAAACTAGGTGGGTCACCACGACCTATTAAAGACTATTTATCTGATGTAGGATTGAGATGGTTGAAGATTTCTGATGTTTCAGGATTACAGTCACCATACGTTATTGATATATCGGAACACATTAATGAGTTGGGATTAAAAAGTACAGTTCATTTGGAGGTAGGTGCGCTTGTTTTATCAAACAGCGCAACCCCAGATATTCCCAAAATACTTGATGTGGATACCTGTATCCATGATGGGTGGCTTTATTTCCCTAAATCGCAGTTGTCAAATTATTTTTTATATCTATTTTATAAAAGCATACGACCAAAGCTTATTTCTTTAGGTAATGGTAGTGTTTTTACAAATTTGAAAACAAACATTTTGAAGGAGTATAACTTTTTAAAACCTGATAAAGAAACATTGTATAGATTTGATGATTTGGTTGGTCCTATGTTTGAAATGATGAGAGAAATATCAAGAGAAAATCAAAGACTGTCTGAGTTAAGAGATTATTTGATTCAAAAACTCATGTCAGGTGAGCTTGATGTTTCCGATTTAAATAGTTAGATATCAAATAAATATATATGAGAGAGAGGTATTTATGGGATTTGATTATGAATTATGGAAGAAAAGACAAAAGATATGCGTAGAGACGGTTAGGCGTTTTTATGAATTAGATAATAAGAAGAATTCTGTCAAATGTAACTCGATCCTTTGTGTAATGAATAATGCAATGCAGGATATCCAATCATATTTTGATAACCATAAGAAGTCCGCAGCAGAATTATGCTTTTTGATTCGCAATATTGATGTGGTCATAACAGGAATATTAGATATAAATAATTTATTGCTTGGAATAGGACTTAATAAGCAAGAAAAAGCAATTGAAAAATGTTTTACGAATAAGGAAATTATATGTGGTTTTAGAACTTTAAGAAGTCAAATCTTGGCACACCCAGTAGATACACATTACATCAATGATAGGGGGAAACTTGAGATAGTTTATATGGAGGATTTTAGACCATTCAATCCTACTTATGATGGTTTCCTTGTAAAAACACAATGCGATTATGTCAAGAGAATGTGCAACCCGGAATCAGATACGTCATATTTTGAACCGTTATTTTTAGAAAAAGATATAGTTCCAGCAATAAATGTGGTTATTGAATCACTAAAATTTTTATCTGATAATATAGAACTGCAAATAAATCTAAAAGAAGATAATTTGTTAAACACACCGCTTAGTTTAGTTAAAGGTAATATAGGTGATTATATAATTTCTTTAGACAGGGAACTTGAAAAACGTTATCCGTCGACGGTTGAAAATATTGAATACAAAGATGGCAAGAATTGGCACTGTTCAATTGTTTATCAATGCCTGACTTTTTTTATTGCACGCTTTGTAAGTCAAACACAAGTGCAATATGACAAATTCCTTGATTATTTGAAATGCGAATTACAAAAAATTGAAGATGATTTACAACAAATGAAATTCAATGAAGATAAGTACTTTACTTTACTGTATAGTGATAGTTTAGCACCAGATTTTTCTTATGAATGCAGCAAAATGATATATTTATTAGAGAGCGATGAAACATCATATACGGAAAAAAGTATTAGTAATGATACTAGTTCTAACGCTTTATGGGGAATAAGGTGTTTTCGCATTTTGCTCCCATACATTAGCAAATATATTCCTGTTGATTTATCAGTATCAGATAAAGCTTTGTATTGTCAATATGTGGCGGCAAATTATCTGAGCTGTATACAGTAATCAATACAATATAAATACTGTTTAGTAAAAGATGAGTTATAGGAAATTAAATATGGATAAAGCCGTCTTTATATCATTGAGTCCATTAAAATGTTGAGGTGTATAGCACATACACATACTATGTTTAAACAAATCAGAAAACAATAATCTAAACAGCATTAAGATTATTTTATTTTAGAGGTTGATATTAGATGATTTTGTTGTTAGTAATATAGATTTTATGAGGTTATAAGAGTGAATCGAATAATATTAATTAATGGAACATATGGAGTTGGTAAAACAACAATTGCTAAGTCTATAATGAATAATAATGATGAAAACTTTGTGTTATTAGACCCAGATGAAGACTATAATGAATTAGTTGAAAAAGGAATGCTTTATATGTTGGGATGGCCGATGCAGACTAGTAAAGTGTATTTAAGGTATTTTAGGCAAAAAGTTGAGATTGCTGTTAAAGAGAAGAATGTTATTATTCCTATGACAATTTCTACAGATATATGTAGAAGGGAAGTGTACGATTATTTAATAAAAAATACAGATACGATTCATGTTATTTTATCTGCAGATGAGAAAGTGATTGTTGATAGAATTAATAAGGATGTGGGACGATCAAAGAATTTTTCAAAAGATAGTATCAAAAACAATATATTGTATTTAAAAAATAATTTTATTGGATCTATTTGGATAGACACTTCCTCAAAAAGTATAGATAGTGTTGCAAATGAAATAATTCTGTTAATTCAACAATGGAAATGAGTATAATTTAATTTAAGTAATAAAACGATATATTTGACATAAAAGCGGTTGAGTGCTAATGTAAATGTAAAGAGGTGCTACCGATAGACGGTTAGCCCTGATATTGTTGACAAGAAATAACCGCCAAGTTTTCTCAGGACCGGGCGGTTATTTTTTGTCTTATTTCTTATCATTGCTCTTAGAGCCAACGGCATAACCAAGAGCAAAGCATGTAATGCATAAGCTGATGATGGCTATAAAAAGACTGAATTGAAAAGATAAATTTTTATTTGTTTTGTTTTTTATTATATCCTCCTGATAATGTAAAGAGTAAAGGAGGATTTCAATATGAATCAAGAGATAATAAATGAAGTGCTTTGTCAGATGATACCACATTTATCTAATGATCAGATAGTGCTGTTAAAGAATGTGTTAGAGGGAGCAATGCTGAAGAGTGGAACTGGTTCGGATCAATCTGATGAAGTGTTGGTTGATAGTTTTATTGCTGCAAAACGTCTTGAGGGATGCTCGGATAGAACACTGGTATTTTATAGGAAAACAATAGATAAAATGTTAACTTCAATTGGAAAGAATATTAAAGCCATCACGACAGATGATTTGCGAGGATATCTTTCAGAGTATCAAAACAGTAATATGGTTAGTAAGGTTACAATAGATAATATACGAAGAAATCTGTCAAGTTTCTTTTCTTGGCTTGAGGATGAAAATTATATACTTAAAAGCCCGGTAAGACGTATACATAGGGTTAAGGCTACGACTTCTGTAAAGGAAACGTATACTGATGAAGACTTGGAACGGTTAAGGGATAACTGTACGGAGTTGAGGGATTTGGCGTTGATCGATATATTGGCATCAACAGGAATGAGAGTTGGTGAGTTGGTAAGACTTAATCGCGTAGACATCAATTTTAATGAAAGAGAATGTGTTGTTTTTGGAAAGGGAGATAAGGAACGAATCGTTTATTTTGATGCGAGGTCGAAGATACATCTGCAGAATTACTTGGATGATAGAATAGATAATAATCCAGCGTTGTTTGTTGGCTTGAAACCAACCATATAATAGGTTGAAAATAGGCGGCGTAGAATCGAGACTTAAGAGAATGGGAAAAGCTATTCAGGTTGAGAAGGTACATCCGCATAAATTTAGAAGAACAATGGCAACGACAGAAATAGATAAAGGTATGCCGATTGAACAGGTTCAGAAGCTGTTGGGGCATGAAAAGATAGATACAACATTGCATTATGCGATGGTGAAACAGAGTAATGTTAAGAATGCACATAGGAGAGATATATAGGGTAGGTAATTTGATGAAAAATTGGAAAAGTATGTTATTAAAAGATTTTTGCATTTTTAATGCAAATACATATGGTAATAAAGATGTATGGATCTATGTTAATTATTTGGATACGGGAAATATTACAAATAATAAAATAGAAAAAGTACAATACATTGATTTAAATAAAGAAAAGCTCCCAAGTAGAGCAAGAAGGAAAATTTCTTATAATAGTATTATATATTCTACAGTAAGACCTAATCAATTGCATTATGGTATTATAAAGAATATACCTGATAATTTCTTGGTCTCTACAGGTTTTGTAGTAATAGATGTTGATGAGAAAATTGCTGATGCTGATTTTATTTATTATTGGCTTTCACAGTCGTCAATTACCGATAAATTACAAGCTATTGCGGAACAGAGTACATCTACATATCCATCGATAAAAGTATCAGATCTAGCTGAATTAGAGATATATCTACCTCCGTTGTGGCTTCAGAAAAACATATCTGGGATATTATCTATTATAGATAAAAAAATAACAAATAACGATAAAATAAATAGGAATTTGTCGGAGCAGGCAAAATTTTTATTTAAAGAAAAATTTTTAGATGTTGGTTGCATGCTTTTAGGCTGGAAAGAAATGACTCTTGATGATGTTGCAGTATTAAGTGCTGGTGGTGATAAACCTGAGGTGGTTTCAGAAATAAGATCAGAAGAGTGTAATGTTCCAATTTATTCCAATGGAATTAGCAATGAGGGAATTTATGGATTTACTACTGATGCAAAAATTATGAATGAAAGTGTAACAGTATCTGCAAGAGGCACAATTGGTTTTGTATGCTTAAGGCAAGAACCATATGTACCAATTGTTAGGCTGATTTCAGTAGTTCCAAAAGAAAACATCATGACTGCAAAATTTTTATATTTGTGGTTAGAATCATTACATATTATGGGGACCGGTACAACGCAACAACAGCTCACAGTTCCCGATTTTAAGAAGACGCGAATAATTGTTCCTTCAATTCAGGAAATAAGAAAATTTACTGATTTGGTTAATCCTAGTTATGATAATATATTAAGAAACAAAAAAGAAAATGAAAAATTGTCAGAATTAAGAGATAACTTACTTCCAAAACTTATGTCAGGCGAGCTCGACATATCGGATTTGGATATTTAGTTACTCCGACAAATGGTAATTGATATGATTATACTTTAATAATAAAAACGATATATTTGACATAAAAGCGGTTAAATGCTAATATAAGTGTAAAGAGGTGCTACCGATAGACGGTTAGCCCTGATATTGCAATTACAAAAAAGTAACCGCCAAGTTTTGTCAGGACAGGGCGGTTACTTTTTTGTCTTATTTCTTATCATTGCTCTTAGAGCCAACGGCATAACCAAGAGCAAAGCATGTTATGCATAAGCTGATGATGGCTATAAAAAGACTGGATTGAAAAGATAAATTTTTATTTGCTCTACAAAACACAACACAAAGGGGAGGAGAATAAATGCCGGGTTTATTTACAGAAGATACATATGAACAAGCGATAATAGAGTTGTTCGAGAATATGGGATACGACCATATCTATGCACCGGATTTTGACAGGGATTATACCAGCCCATTGATGGATTCGGTACTTAGAGATAGCTTGGTGCGTGTCAATCGGGGATTGCCTGTAGATGCCATAGAAGAAGCTATTAATAAGCTTAAGACATTTGATACTGGAAGCTTGTTGCAGAAAAATATGACATTTATGGACTATCTGCAGAATGGAATTACAGTGAAGTTCTTTGTGAATGGCGAGGAACAGGCAACTATAGTGAAATTGGTTGACTATGAGAAGATAGACAACAATACGTTCTATGTGGTAAATCAGTATACATTTGTTGAGAATGGCAATAACAGGCGGCCGGATATTATTCTGTTTATAAATGGCATGCCACTTGTGTTGATGGAGCTTAAGAGTCCTTCTAAGGATGAGGTAGGAGTAGAGAATGCATATAAGCAGATTCGTAATTACATCAAGGACATACCATCTCTGTTTTATTACAATGCAATATGTGTAATCAGTGATCTTTCATCGAATAAAGCTGGAACTATAACATCCGGGCTTGATAGATTTATGGATTGGAAATGCAAGGATGGAAGTAAGGAAGAGAGCGGGTTTGCGGAATTTGAGACATTCTATGAGGGAATGTTTCAGAAGAAAAGACTGCTTGATATACTGAAGAACTTTATACTTTTTTCAGGAACGGGTACTGGTAGATTTAAGGTGCTTGCGGGATATCATCAGTATTTCGCAGTTAGAAAAGCTATAGAGAGGGCAAAGATTGCAACAAGAACGGACGGAAAAGGTGGTGTGTTCTGGCATACACAGGGTTCAGGTAAGTCACTCTCTATGGTATTTTATGCGCATTTGCTGCAGGAGGCACTTGATAGCCCTACCATAGTCGTAATGACAGATCGTATTGATCTGGACGATCAGCTCTATGCACAGTTTTCTCAGTGTGCAGATTTCCTCAGACAGACTCCTGTTCAGGCGGAGAGTAAGGAACATCTTAAGTCACTCCTTGATGGCAGAAGTGCAAATGGTATTATTTTCACAACTATGTTCAAGTTTGAGCGAGGTGAGAAACCTCTTTCAGAACGCAGAAACATTGTGGTTATGGCGGATGAGGCCCATCGTGGTCAGTATGGATTTGAGGAGAAGATTGTAGTATCCGAGAATCAGGCAGGAGAGAAAGAGGCACATACTGTTGTAGGAAATGCAAGAGTCATACATGATGCCCTGCCGAACGCTACGTTTATAGGATTTACCGGAACTCCAATATCAGCGAAAGATAGAAATACCAGGGAGGTATTTGGCGATTATATAGATATTTATGATATGACGCAGGCGGTTGAAGATGGGGCGACCAGACCTGTGTATTATGAGAGCAGAGTTGTTCACCTGAAACTTGATGAGAATACGCTTGCACTTATTGATTCGACTTATGATATTCTTGAGCAGCAATCCGATAAAGCAACGATAGAGAAGAGCAAGAAGATGCTGGGACAAATGGAGAGTGTCCTCGGCGCTGATTCAACTATTGCGTCATTATGCGATGATATTGTGGAACATTACGAGAAGTACAGGGCTAATCTGCTTACAGGTAAGGCTATGATAGTTGCCTATTCTCGTACAATAGCCATGAAGATATACAGAAGAATTCTTGAGATACGACCTGATTGGAAAGAGAAGGTTGGAGTAGTAATGACTGGTGGCAACAATGATCCAGAGGATTGGAAGGAGATAATTGGTACCAAGGCACATAAGGAAGAACTTGCAAGAAAATTCAAAGATAATGACGATCCAATGAAGATTGCAATAGTAGTGGATATGTGGCTGACAGGGTTTGATGTTCCGTCACTTGCGACTATGTATGTATATAAGCCTATGCATGGGTATAATCTTATGCAAGCGATAGCGCGTGTTAATCGTGTGTTTAAGGACAAAGAAGGTGGTCTTATTGTTGACTATGTAGGTATAGCTTCTGCGCTTAAGGCTGCCATGAAGGAATATACTGAGAGGGATAAAAACACATATGGGGATATGAATATTGCTAAAGTGGCATATCCTAAGTTCCAGGAAAAACTACAGGTGTGCAAGGATCTGCTTCATGGATTTGATTTCAGTGGATTTATAGATGGTTCGCCGCTTGTTATGGCAAAACTTATAACCAAGGGAGTGAATTTTGTTCTTGATGCGAGGGTACCTGACAGAAAAGATTTGTTCTTGAAGGAGGCTATGCTGTTAAGACAGTCTCAGTCTCTCTGTTCAAGTATGACTACTGAGAAAGAACGCCATGAGGCAGCCTATATGGAGGCGGTTCGTTCAACAGTTATCAAGATTACATATGGCGGTGCAGATGGAAAGACACTATCACTTAAGGAGATAAACAACCAGATAAATGATCTGCTCAAGGCAGCAGTTCAAAGTGAGGGTGTAATCAATCTGTTTGACAGTAGCAAGACTGGTGGAGAGAACTTCAGCTTATTTGATCCGGCTGTATTGGATGAAATATCCAAAATGAAAGAAAAGAACATTGCTGTGGAAATATTGAAAAAACTCATGGCAGAGCAGGTATCTTTATACAAAAGAACAAATGTTGTTCAGTCACAGAAGTTTTCAGAGAAGATAGCGCAGCTTATGAATTCGTATTACAACGGACTTATAACAAATGAGGAAGTAATAAAAGAGCTTCTTGAGACTGCTGAAGAGATTGCAAATCTGTATAAGAATGGACAGAAGCTTGGACTTTCCCAGGAGGAATTGGCATTCTATGATGCGCTGACAAAGCCGGAACATATAAAAGATTTTTATAAAAATGATGAATTGATTGCGCTTACCAAGGAACTGACGGAAATGCTCAGAAAGAATAGAACCATAGACTGGCAGAAGAAGGAAACTGCAAGGGCAACTATGCGAAAGATGGTTAAGAGACTGCTTAAGAAACATGATTACCCACCAGAGGATTATGATTTTGCCATAAATACAGTAATAAGCCAGTGCGAGCTGTGGACGGATAATAGCGATGCGCCTTATGTGGAAGAGCATGATAGTATGTTTAGATATAGTGAAGAGGCAAAATTTGCTAATGTTGCTGAGGGGAAAACAATGTACACAATAAGTAAAAATAGTTAGGAGGGGATTGTTAATGGATGCACGAAAGGGTAATATTTTTGAAATTTTGAATGGCAATAAGCAATTTATAATACCTGTATATCAGAGATATTATAGCTGGGGAGAAGAGCAGTGTAAAAGATTATGGGATGATATTGTAAATATGCAGAAAAATGGCAAGCCTGGACATTTTGTTGGTTCAATAGTTAATATTGCTGAACAGGCAATGCCAACAGGCGTTCAAAAATATATGATTATAGATGGACAACAGCGTATGACGACATTAACTTTGTTGCTTATAGCGCTTAGAAATTATGTCCTGATGCATCCAGATGATAATTCAATAAATGCGAAACGTATTGATGGTATGCTTTTAAAAAATGAATATGAGAGTGGCATAGATCAATACAAGTTACTGCTTACAGAAAATGATAGAGAAATATTAATCAGTCTTGTAGAAAATAAGCCAATTAATTCAAATGTTAAATCACGTATATTAGATAACTATATGTATTTTAAGGACAAGGTTTCGGAAAAAATTCTAATGCTTGATGAAATATGGGACTCTATTGGTAAATTGCAGATTGTGAATATTACATTGGATCGTGCAATTGATGATGCTCAGGCAATATTTGAAAGTCTAAACTCTACAGGAAAAGAATTGTCAGAATCTGATCTTATACGAAATTATGTTCTTATGGGGTTAGAACCTTCAGAACAGACATATGTATATGAACATTTGTGGAGACCTATGGAGAATTTGTTTATATATGATACACAAGAGACTGTCATGGATGCTTTTTTCAGACATTATTTAACGATGAAGATAACCCGTATACCGAAACAAGGGAGAGTGTATGAAGAGTTTAAATTATATCACTTAAATTGCGAATTTGGTACTATTTCGGAATTGTGTCATGATTTGTTGGATTATGCGAAATATTATACAGATATAGTATTTAAGAGAAACGATGACGTAGAGTTAAGAAAGCTATATGGAGATATTGTTGATTTGAGGATGGAAGTATCTTATCCATTCTTATTAAAATTACATCATGATTGTTGTGAAAAAGTTATATCAAAAGATGAACTTAAAGAAATTTTGAGACTGTGTATAAGTTATGTTCTTAGAAGAGGAATTTGTGACATACCAACAAATTCTATGAATAAGACTTTTGCAACATTCAAAAATTTCATTAGACAGGATGATTATCTTAATTCCGTCAAGGCTCATTTTATTTTGCAGGACACATATAAAGAATTTCCAGATGATGGCAAGTTTGGAGCTGCGTTTGTTAGTAGAGATATATATAATATGCGTGTTAGAAACTATATTCTAACCAGACTTGAGAATTATGACAATAAGGCACCGATTGTTATTGAGAACTATACTATAGAGCATATTATGCCACAGAATAAGAAACTTTCTACAGAGTGGCAGCGTGATTTAGGAGATAATTGGGAGAGTATTCAAAAAAGATATCTTCACACAATTGGAAACTTAACATTAACTGCTTACAATTCAGAAATGAGTGATAAATCGTTCATAGAAAAAATGAATATGGAGGGTGGTTTTAAAGAAAGCGCACTTAGATTAAATAAATATATTTTAGGGTTAACGGAATGGAACGAATCTCATATCCAGGAAAGGGCAAGGTTGTTGGCTGAAAAAGCGGAGAAGATATGGCCGTATCCTTCAATGAATGAACATGAGCTCGCTCCATATGAGATAGAGGAAAAAGTTCCTCAGAAATATAGTTTAGATACATACGATACAAATGCATTCACTAAGATATTGTTTACAGCTTTAGATAAAAGAATAATGAATCTTTCTCCAGAGGTAAAAAGAGAGTATAAGAAATTGTATGTAGCGTATAAACTTGATACAAATTTTGTAGACATTGTATTTCAGAAACAACGACTTCGTATAAGTATAAATATGAAATTCTCAGATATAGTAGATCCAGAAGGAATTTGTAAGGATGTTACTGGACTGGGAAGATGGGGAAATGGAGATGTTGAGTTGTTCATGGAACATAATGATGAGCTCGACACGGTTATGGAAATCATAGAGCAATCTTATAATGCTCAAGCAGAATGAGAAAAATGTACAAAGATAATAAAATTCGGGGGAATCACATGACTTTATACATGAACATAAAACAGCTTGGCAAGCGGAAGGACACAGTGCACAAGGTCCCATTTGAATATGACACAGCACCGAGCACGCTGCGGGAACTCATAACAGAGACAGTAAAGATCTGCGTAGCACAGTACATATCCCGCATGGATCGCGGCGATGCAGTGTTGACAGATGAACAGATCGATGATATGGGAAGAATAGGAAAGATAGCGTTCGGGATCGTCTATGGGGAGAAGAAACCGGATGTGGATGAAGCAGTGAAGACAGCCATTCAAGGATTTGAGGATGGGCTGTTCAGAGTGTTCCGCGGTATGGATGAATTAACGGAGCTGGACAGGGAAGAGAAGTTTAACGAAGGGGATGAGATCACATTTATCCGCCTCACAATGCTGGCGGGCAGAATGTGGTAGAACATAAAGAAAGGGGTTACAATGGCGGTGGACAAGAAGACAAGGTTTGAGCTTGAGGAGCAGAAGAAGATCGCAGATGAAGTGAGAGAGGCATTTGACGAGAATTCTATGAAGCTCAGAAAGAGCTACAGTGCGGATGCGCAGAAGCTTCTTAAGGAGATGGATAATTACTATGGAGATGTAAAAGAGTCAACGATTGGCAAGAGACTTGAGACATTTCTTGAGAATGAAAAGAATGTTCCTTCGGAATTCTTCAGGAACGAGCTGAAGCATTTGCCGGGGTGGGTGCCAGATCA
>ULQI01009056.1_pt1 | contig 28397 bp, 25 predicted proteins | sample 1954261 | NCBI WGS metagenome assembly ULQI01 (sample SAMEA4835650, study PRJEB28245) | human gut metagenome | biome: gut microbiome; material: fecal sample | place: Denmark | collected 2008 | reverse complement strand
TATTAAATTTCCTAAAATATGTGAAATATCAACTGGAATTTGAGAAAAAGGAACGAAAGAGAGTAATCGAAATTAACAAAGAAGGTAGATTGACTGAATATGAAGAAGAACTTTCAAAAATACATATGAAATATCAGTAACAAAAACGAAATTATTAAGAGAGTTGATAACAAGGGAAAATTCAGATGAAGTATTTTTGATAAATTCTATCAATCCAGTGGGAGAGGAAGAGGAATATAAGGAAATTAAAAGTAGTGACTATTTTGAACTGCTGAAATTCCTTATTCGTGATGGATATATTGATGAAACACATACAGATTATATGACCTATTTTTATGAAGAAAGTTTGACAGCTAATGATAAGACCTTTTTGCGAAGAATAACGGATAAGCGAGGGGCTGAGTATGAATATAAATTAAAAGAGGTACAAAAGGTGTTATCATCTTCTGCACTTCGTATTGTAGATTTTTCAGAAGAAGAGACATTGAATTTTGATTTACTAAATGGATTGCTTGAAAGACAAAGTGTTACTAAATACCAGGAGTATTTAAGGACATTAATTGATCAACTTCAAAGCAGTAAAGATATAGATTTTATATCGAAGTATTATGACACAGAAAATTATAACAGATTGTTCATACAGAAGTTGAACGAGCAATGGACAGAGATGTTTTCTTATATATTAAATAATAAAGCCATGTCGTCTGAGCAGATAAGACGCTACTCACTTGATACATTATACTGTTCTGACAGACAAGTGATTGAACAGGTTAATGCGGAGAACTGTCTGAGTGATTACATTTCAAGTCAAGCGGATTACTTGGCTATTGAGTCACCAAATGTTGATAAGATTGAAAAGCAATTTGAAGTATTACATGTTTCTTTTAAAGCTATTGATTATGAGTCTTCTAATAAAGCTTTATTTAATATGATATATGAAAATAGTTTTTATGATTTAACTTTTGAAAATGTTGAACAGATGCTCAGAACGCAATACAATGTGACTGATTCTTACAGTATACAACATAGAAATTATACATTGGTTAAGAGAGAAGATGATTCACCATTAGCATTATATATAGACTTGAATTTAGATATATATTTGGATGAAATTTTACAACATTGTAATGGACAAGTAGAAGACGATGAAGACATGGCATTATCAATTATTAATGATGCATCGCTCGATGATGAGCATAAAATTCAGTATATAAAAGCATTAATTACGAGGGTATCTGATATTACATCGATTGAGAATGCAGAGTTATGGATGCCGGCTATTCAAAATAATATAATAATTATATCAGCACTAAATACCGTAAATTACTTTAAAAATTATGGAATGAGTAATGAATTGGTAAACTTTATTAATACAATGGATGAAAGTATAAGCTTTGAAGAGGTAAAGGAAACATTTGAAAGTGAACTGGTAAACAAATTTTTTAATAGTGTTGCATTTAATAATGCCATTACAACAAATGAGTATATTAAAATATTGAAAGATTTGAAATATGTCTATAATTCGTTTAGTGCTGAAGAAATTGATTCCGATAAAATTTGCTGTCTTATCGAAAATAAAATTATCAAGATGACTGAGGAAAATCTATTACTTCTTAGAAAAAACTATCCGGATCAGATAATGTATTTTATTCAGAATAATCTGGATGAGTATTTAGAAATCATGACATCAGATATATTCAGTTATGAGGAAGCTCTTAAGCTATTGGATATGGATTTAGAGGATAAGAAGAAGTTGCAGCTGATAGGATTTACTAGTCAACCTATATCTGTGTTACATAAGCAGTATTCGGATGTTTTGTTGGAATATATCCTTACAAATAATTTTGATGATAACGATGAGAGCTATTTGTTCGAGAATTATTCTGATTACCAGGGGAAGGTTCGAAAAACGATTTATCAAATTGCAATTGCACAAGTGGGTCATATTATAGATGATAAGATGATATTGGATGATCAATTACTTTCTGAAATAATAGTAAAAAGTTCTTTGACTATTGATGTGAAAATTGAATTATGGTCATTAGCATTACCAAGACTCAATGAGGAAATATGCAAAAAACATTTTGATGAGTTAGGATTACCTGAACTAAAGGGGATTTTTACAAAAAGAAATTCAACGAAAACATATGTCAAAAATGAGGCTGTAGAATCAATCTTTGAGGCTTTAAAGAAAAATACATGGATATATGATTTTTATGTATCGCAAGACGATAATGAAAAATATATTGTTATAAAAAATCCGCCTAAGAGGTAAATATTTGAAATCTTGGTTGGCTTTCGGACATTTGTTTAAAACGAACGGTTAAAAGCATAGTTAAATTTATTGATGTTAAATTCACGTGTAAATTTGTTGCAAACTGAGTATCCTATATGTATAATAGTTTCAAAGGAGTGATTACCATGCCAAATATAAAACCAATATCTGATTTGAGAAATTATACAGAAGTATTGAAAGAAGTTGATACAACAAGCCGAGTTTATCTTACGAGAAATGGTCATGGTGAGTATGGGATTCTTACTATGGAAGAGATTGATGAGCTTGATCGTTACAAAGCGGCATATACTTTGTTTTCCAAATTGCAGAAAGCAGAGGAAAGAGCTGATAAAGAAGGCTGGATTGATGCTGATGATTTGGAGAAAGAGCTGGGGGTAAGTGAAGCTTGAAGTATAAACTAAAATATTCTCCGGATGCGAGTGATAAGCTACGGAAACTTAATAGGCAGATTACCGGCTCAAATGGAAAACAGGTTGCTACAAGAATTGTGTCAAAGATTATGGGAGAAATTTGTGGACTCCAGAATAATCCGGAAAAAGGTCCTTCCGTGGAAGCTTTGCTTGGAATTCCTACATCATATAGACTTCTTCATGTAGAACATAATTATGCGTTTTATAGAATAGAAAATGATACTGTTTATGTGACGGATATCTACAATGAGCGTGAAGATTTCATGTGGGAGATGTTTCATGTGAATTTGAGAACACAGGAGAGTATTGATTTCTGGGGAGAATAAACGATAAAGCACTGTGCATATTACTATTTCGCAAGCATAAGAAACGAAAAACAATTGGGGGTACAAAATGGTATTGGAAGACGTTACTGGAGTAAAGCTTGAAGGAGCGAATTTTGATTCCTCTACAACATTGCAACTCTTCGCATCCAAAACTGAACCAACGCTGGGATTGATTTATGGGAAAAACGGTACGGGAAAAAGTACAATCTCACGTGCATTTTCTAAGGTTAAAGGGGAAGAAGAACCGTCTATTATTTCGGCAGATTTAATTGATGAGAATGGAAATGCACTGATTTTAACAGAGGATGATAAAAAGAGAATTCATATATTTAATGAGGCATACATAGATAAACATATTCGACTACGCCCAGATGGACAAGGACTAGAAACTATTGTTGTTTTAGGCCAAATTAAAAATATAGAAGATGAAATTAATGAAGCACAAAAGGCAGTTGATGAACAAAAGCCATTGGTGGAAACACAAAATTCCATATGTGAACGCTATAAAGATGAGAAGGACGAGATTTCACCATTGTTCCATGAGAACGAGATTAAAAATGCTTTAAAAGGAGAGGCAAACTGGGCAGGGCGTGATGCAAAGATAAAGGGTAATCAACGTGCTTCTGCAGTAAAAGACAATGCATATACTGAGTTTGTTAAGATAAAACCATCAAAAAAGAGAGATGAATTAGTTACTGATTTTAGTGTTAAGTTGAAGGAACTCAGTGAGGCTAGGAGTGGTGTAAGAAAAATTATTAAGCCAATTGTGTCGAAAGGATATTTATCGTTTGATGTACCTTTTTTTTTGGATCTGCTAGAAAAAAAGATTGAAAAGCCAGATTTATCAGAACGTGAAAAGTTTTTACTTACTGTATTGATAGAAGAGGGACAAGAACATCCTCAAAAAATCAAGACCTATTTTAGCAAAACAGAAAATAAGAGATGTCCGTTTTGCCTTCAACCTGTAGATGAAGAATATAAAAAAGAATTGTTTACTAGTATTGAGAGGGCATTAAGCAAGGATGCGGAAGAACATCAGAAGGAACTATATAAGAGAAAATGTGAAAAAGTAATTTTCGATTATTCTCCATATTCTGAGTTAAGTAAGAAGCTAACTGATAATAGCGAACAATGTTTGGAAGCATTAAATAAAAGCATTGACAATATAAATGCATTACTTAAACAGAAAATTGACGATGTATATACTCCTATATTAGGAGCTTCTTGTGATGTCGAATTGACATATAAAGCTTTTTGCACATCGTTGGAGGAACTTGAGAATGCTAGGGTTGACTATAATGCGAAGGCTGTCGAGACAGCACCGATAATTGATGAGTTAAATAAGATAAATAGAGGAATAACTTATTATGATATAGTCGAAAAGTACAAGAAGTACAAAGAATGCCTTTCTGCGGAAGAAAAAGAAAAGAAGAAATTAAGTGCACTTTCTGTAGAACTGACAAATCGCATGAAAGTTCTTGAGGATTTAAAGAATAAAAAAAGAGATGCACGTATAGCCAAGAATGATATTAATAAGGGATTACGATATATTTTTTATGATAAGGATAGATTGTCTATTGAAATGCATGATGGACAATATTATTTGAAATCAAGAGGAAAATCTGTATCACCTGGGAAGGTGTCTGTAGGAGAAAGAAATGCAATTGCTTTATGCTATTTTTTTACAGAAATTATGAGAGAACAAGAAGAGAAAGATGTATATAAGAATCAGTATTTGATTGTGATTGATGATCCTGTTTCAAGCTTTGATGTTGAAAATAGAATTGGAATAATGTCTTTCTTGAAATATCAACTTAGTCATTATATTGGGAGCAATCCTAAAACAAAAGTGTTGATTTTATCTCATGATATGCAGACAATATATGATTTGGAAAAAATATATGGTGAGATAACCGATGCAGCAGGTATTGCTTCAAATAAACGCAGTAAGCATTTTAAAACTAAGGTATTACATGATAATACTCTAGATGATTTTTTTGGAACTAGGCGAAACGAGTATTCTACACTTATGGTTAACATATATAAATATGCAAAAGGAAATAATCCTGATTATGAGGTAGTAGTTGGTAATTCAATGCGAAGGGTTTTAGAAGCGTTTAGTAGTTTTATGTATAGAAAACCTATTGAAAAAATATCTACTGATCCTGAAATTGTGGATAAATTGCCGGAACCGTTTGCATCACATTTTGAAAATTTAATGTATCGACTTGTTTTGCATGGAGGAAGTCACAGTGAGGAAAGAGTAATGAGTATGGTGAGTGATGACTTTTTTGACTATATTTCTGCTGATGAAAAGAAGAGGACTGCAAAGGAGGTACTGGTTTTCTTATCATTGCTGGATAATATTCACGTTACGGAACACTTAAAGAAAGATGTTGATGGAAGCATATTGTCAGATGTTCAAAATGATTTGGCACAATGGAAGACAGAAATTGAAGGTTTACTAACATCGGAAGATGATAAAACATCATGAAATACTATTGCTGAAACAGCAAAAGCGAACAATCTAAAACCGTATGAGTACTTCAATTACTTATTGACTGAGATTCCAGAACACAGGGATGATACAGATGTAACGTTTATTGAAAATTTGCTTCCTTGGTCAGATAAGCTACCATCGGAATGAAAAAAGCAACCAAATAACCAGGCCGCACAAAAGTGCGGCTATATTTAAAGCAGTACGAGTGGTTTACCGTTTACTTTAACCATAAAGGAAATTGCAGAAAATGGAGCTATGTGACTAAATGTGCAAATTGATGGAGCATCAAAACTTGGTCGGTCGTGAATGAGATATCCCAGTTGATGCAATCAAGTCTCTTGATGGTAGAGTGACTACGGATGAATATAAAAACTGGAGAAAATCAAAAATGTAATGACATTATTTGTCTATGAGAGATGCTATAATCTTTGTAAATGACAACAACTTGGAGGGAAGAATATGGAACTATCAATGGAAATGAAGAAAGATATCGAAAAGGAAATTAACTGTATCATTGAAGAAACAACTCAATATGATTTTCCTCTTTTTACAACTCAAGACAAGAAAAAAGCAATTATTATGGACAAGAAACTATATATAGAAGAAAAACTAAAGAGAATATTGCCTGATAGTTTCCCAAATGAAGATACAGTAAAAAAGATGTGGGAAGAATCAATCGAGTATTCTGATGAGCAGTTTGAATCATTGTCAGAAAAACATAAATTGAATGGTTTTTATTTGCAAGAATTGATTCACTGTTATGCAGAAAAAATTGGTAAAGCAATTTTAAAAAATATTTGAGGGGGAACATACTATGGGCAAATATCATGAAGAAAAGATTGAAATAATGAAGAAATATCTCGGAAAAATTGCTAACGGATTTTCTTATCATATCAAAGGAGATATTCCAAGTAAGAAAATCGATAATGCTATAAAGACATTTGCATCTGGAATTGAAAGAACATCAATAATTGGTTTTTTTGATACTACTGTTTTTGGAAATGGTAAGAATGGTTATATTTTTACAGATGAAAAGATATATTATTTGGATATTTTAGAAAAGCCTAAGAAACTTTGGTATGATGATATTAAGTCAATGCGAATTACCAATACTCAAAAGAAAGACTGTGACCGTGTTTTGGAAATTACTCAGTATGATGGTGTAGAGATTGCTATTACTAGCTCTTTTGTAAATAAAACACCGTTAAAAGAGTTTTTGGAAATAATGAAAGACTACGATTCCACTACTAAAGCTAACGAAAAATCTGTAGAACGAAAAGAAAATAATAATACTGGAGCTGAAGCCGGGGGATTAGGACTTGGGGCCTATCATACAGTAAATAATCAATTTGAAGAGGAAAAATTCCATGCACGTCAAGGTCATGGCTTTGCAGCCGAACGAGCAAATACACTATATGATAAAATGACGGGTCATGATGCAAAGATTGTTGGAGATGATAATGCAAAGAACGGTGCAGATAGAATAGTGGATGGTGTCTATATTCAGTCAAAATATTGTGCCACGGGTTCAAAATGCATTAATGAGTGTTTTGAAGATGGCGGAAAAGGTAACTTTAGATATATGATTGATGGAAAACCTATGCAGATTGAGGTGCCATCAGATAAATATGAAGACGCTTTGAGAGCTATGGAGGAGAAAATTCGTAGGGGGCAAGTCAATGGTGTTACGGATCCCAAGGAGGCAAAAAATATTGTTCGAAAAGGTCACTTTACCTATGCTCAAGCAAAAAATATTGCAAAAGCCGGTACTATTGAATCTCTTACGTATGATGCTGTTAATGGTGTGATAATAGCTACATCAGCATTCGGTGTAACAGCAATGATAACATTGGCAACATCGGTATGGAGTGGAGAAGACTTTGATGATGCGATAAAACTTGCAACATATTCAGGCATAAAAGTGGGGGGTACAGCATTTGTAACATCTGTTATAGCTGCACAATTATCAAAAGTAGGTTTGAATAGTGCATTGGTTGGAAGTTCAGAGGCTATTGTATCTGTGATGGGACCAAAGGCGTCGGCTGTATTGATTAATGCTTTTAGAGCAGGTGCTAAACCAATATATGGTGCGGCGGCAATGAAGAGCGCAGCAAAGCTACTACGAGGAAATGTCATAACAGCAGGTGTAACATTTGTAGTGTTGTCTTCGTTTGATGTAGCAAATATATTTAGAGGACGAATTTCAGGAAAGCAATTGTTCAAAAATATGGTTGGAACTGCAGCAACAGTAGGTGGTGGTACTGGCGGATGGCTGGCAGGTGCTGCTGCTGGGTCTGCAATTCTTCCTGGTGTTGGAACTGTAATTGGTGGTATAGCTGGTTCTTTAATTGGTGGAGCAGCGGCTGGAAAAGTTTCAAATGCTGTTGTGGGAGAATTTATTGAAGATGATGCTGATGAGATGGTTGAGATCATTCAGGATGTATTTACTGATATGGCATCTGAATATCTATTGAGTAACAAAGAGGCAGAAAAGGCCGTAGATAAATTAAAGGATAAGTTGGACGGAAAAGTATTAAAAGATATGTTTGCTAGTAGTGATAGAAAAGAGTTTGCTAGAAATCTGCTTACTCCAATAATTGAAACAGAAACTGCAAAACGAGAAGTTATACATAATCTTTCTACAGAGCAGATGATTACTAGTATTAGAACTGTATTAGAAGAGATTAATGATGCATATGAGGCTGATAAGAAAGATACTGTATTTGCATAGTACAATTTGATTTTCACAGCTCTAAAAATACAGGGGGATTTATTTTTGAATCCACCTTTTGCGTTGTAAAGAGGTCATCGTTTATTTGTATCATAATAATCATTGTCCTTACAAAATGATATGGATATTCAACAAAAGAATCCTAAAATTAAATGGGATAGTATCCAATGTCATTTAGATAAGGATGATTCAAAGAACAGTGTATGTAGAAATATGTACCCTGTTCTTTTTTTGTATTATTTTATAAATTACTTGACAGGATAAACCAAATGTGCGGCCGCTCTGACTATCTAAAAATGTTTAGTCAGAGCGGCCCTTGTAATCAGGAAAATATCTTGATTGCAAGGAGAATTACACAATGAATTTTTCTACTGAAGTAAAGCAAAAACTATTATCCATTATTGCAGAAATGAATTCTTGCCGTTGGCTGTTTACAAAGAATCCGGGAACGGATTTTTCGCGTAAAAAGAAATGGTCATTTGAAGAAATCATGAAGTTTATGCTTACAATGGAGGGCAAAGCATTAAAAGATGAGTTACTGGAATATTTTGATTTTGACAATTCCACGCCATCGAATGCTGCATTTAACCAGCGCAGGGCACAGATATTGCCAGAAGCATTTGAATTCTTATTTCAAGAATTCACCAGATCTTTCAACGATAATGCTACATATAAAGGGCTTAAATTAATTGCCTGTGACGGTTCAGATTTATGCATTACCCACAATCCCAAGGATAAAACAACCTATTTTAAGCCGCGTCCTAACGACAAAGGTTACAACCAACTGCATTTAAACGTTTTTTATGATTTATGCAGCAGAAGATACACAGATGCAATCATCCAACCCGGTCGATTGAAAAATGAAAATAATGCCATGTGCAGACTGATTGACAGATACAGTGGTCAACCTGCTATTTTTATTGCGGACAGGGGTTATGAAAACTACCGTGTCTTTTTCTTAAGATTCCCTTAAAACGATATGGATTTATCGAAAAACGATAAAAATATATTGCAAAATAGAAAAACATGGATATAATAAAGCTGTGAGAAAAATACAGCAGCAAAGATGCGGAAAAGAGGTAATTATGAGTCAGAAACAGGTGGCAGGTTGGTTAAAGGGGATCACACTTTCGATTGCAGGGATGGGACTGTTGTTCTTCGGGCTGGTGGTGCCGTATCTGGCATGGGACATGGCGGTGACATATCCGGACTACGCGGCGCTCCGCATTCCGGGGATTCTCTATGGGTGGGGCATTGCGGTGTTCTGCTATGCGATTCTCTATCAGTTCTGGAAGGTCTGCGTGCAGATTGGACGCGACAATTCTTTTTCCGGTGAGAATGCAAGGTCGTTTGTGGTAATCAGCAGGCTGGCGTTTGCGCTGGCGGTGGTCTGGTTTGCAGGAATTCTGTTCCTCGCGGCAAAGCGGGTGCTTGGACCGGCATTTCTGATATTTATGATTCTGTTCATTTTTATTAATGTGGTGATCGCGGTGCTTGCAGCGGCGCTGTCCCATCTGATCTACAAGTCGTACGAGATGAAGCAGGATGCGGAACTGACAATATAGGACGGCAGCGGATCGTCCGGAAATGAGGAAGAGAATGGCAATCAGGATCAATATAGATGTCATGCTGGCGAAGCGAAAAATGAGCGTGACCGAGTTATCGGAAAAAGTCGGCATTACAATGGCGAATATTTCGATTTTAAAGAACGGAAAGGCAAAGGCGATCCGGATGGATACGCTTGATAAGATCTGCCGGTCATTAGGCTGTCAGCCGGGAGATATTCTGGAGTATGTAGAGGAAGAAGGGGAGGAGAACGGCGATGGAAGAGATCATGATCGGTAGGAAAATGAATCCGAAGGAAATGATTCCGGAGGAAGAAAATCAGGAAGGTGCAAAGATTTTTGGGAAGCTGGCGGGCGCCAGCCTGCTCTATGCGCTTGTATACACGGGATGCCTGTTTGAAAACGTGATGGGACTGGCGTCGGTGCTGTGGGTGGCGGCGAGTGTGTGGTATGTGCGTTTTGTGTTCCGGATGTTCGGGAAAAAGGAGAGGCGGGACAACGGCATTGTGCTGGGGATGATGGGGCTGCTTGGAATCTCTACCGTCCTGACGGGGAACGAATGGATCGGCTGGATGAATGATCTTATTATTTTTGTGCTGCTTGTGGGGATTCTTCTGCACAACTTCACGCAGGATGCCGGGTGGAATTTTGGAAAATATCTGGCGGAGATTGCGGCGGCGGTGTGCGGTGCAGTCTGCTTTATCGGGAAGCCGTTTGCGGATGGCGGCGCATTTTACCGCAGCAAAAAGACGGGAGAGAGCCATGCGGGCTGGTATGTTCTCATCGGGATCTGTGCGGCGGTGCCCTGTCTGATGGTTCTGGTGCTTCTGTTAATGTCCGCGGACATGGTATTTGCAGATCTGCTCGTACGGTTTGCGGGAGTGTTCCGGTTCCCGGCAAAGCTGTTTCGGATTCTGCTCATGCTGGTGTTTGGGTTCTTATCCTCCTACTGCGGTGTGCGGTATGTACAAAAGCACGCGGCAGACATTAAGCCTTCCGCCGGAAAAACGGCGGAACCGCTGATAGCGATTGCGTTTACCGCGCCGATTGCCGTGCTGTATCTTCTGTTTTCGGCAATCCAGATCGTGTATCTTTTTATCGGAAACATGCAGCTTCCGGCGGGGGTTACTTATGCGGAGTACGCCAGACGCGGTTTTTTCCAGCTGTTGTTCGTGTGCGTGCTGAATCTGGCGGCGGTGCTTTCCATTCAGAGCTATTTTAAGGAGAACAGAGTATTGAAGGCGCTGCTCCTTGCCATTTCAGGCTGCACGCTTATTATGACGGCGTCGAGCGCCTGCCGGATGCTTCTCTACATCCGGGCGTACCAACTGACGTTTCTGCGCGTGTCGGTGCTGGTGGCACTGGCGGTAATTGCACTTTTGATGGCTGGCGTGATCGCAAAGATCGTAAAACCGCAGTTCCCGCTGTTTCGGTATGGATTTGTGCTGGCGGGAGCGGTGTATCTCGTATTTGCCTTTTCCCATGTGGATTATTTTATCGCCGCCTACAATCTGACGCACACCTCGTGGGAAGCGTCCGGGGAGGAGACGGTGGACTACAGCTATCTTTACACCCTCTCGACGGATGCGGCGCCGGCGATTGAAAAATATGCGGGAAAAAGCGGCGCGGCGGACTACAGAAAGCAGGGCTGGTATCAGCTGTACTGCGAGGCGAATGAAGAGGCATTAAATGAGACGGGACTTCGGACATATAATGTTTCACATGCGGTTGCAAAACAGCTTCTGATGGAAGATAATAGAGAATAGAGAAAAAGCCGGGTGACAGCGGGCACCGGCAGAAGCGGAGGAGACTGGAATGGAAGAACAGATGGCGAGACGCCTTGTCGCAGCGGAGGGAAAAAAGCTACAGCAGGCGGGACTGGTGGCGAGAACCTGGGGCAATATCAGCTGCCGTATCGACGAGAATCATTTTGTCATCACGCCGAGCGGGCTGGATTATGAGACGATGACGGCGCGGGATCTGGTGCTGATGGACATAAGAAACGGTGTGTGCTGCGGCGCACATAAGCCCTCGAGCGAGAAGGGCGTACATCTGGCGGCGTATCAGACATTCCTGGAGGTGGGGTATGTCATTCACACCCATCAGACCTATGCCACGGCGATCGGGCTCTGCGGTTTTGAGCAGCTGGCCATGACGGAGGAAGAGGCAGAGAAACTCGGCGGGATCGCGAGAGCGGCATACGGGCTTTCCAGCACGGAGAAGCTCGCAGGGGCGGTCTACGATGCCATGCAGTCGGGGGCAAAGGTGGTCTTTATGGTGCACCACGGTGTGCTGATCTGCGGAAAGGACAGGGAGGAGACGTTTTCCCGCGCCATGCTCTTAGAGGAGATCTGTAAGCGGAGCATTTTGGGACAGCCGAAAAAGAAGCCGGGAAAAGATCAGAAGCGTCAGGAAAAGCTGCTTTGCATCTTGCAGAAGCATTTTCATTATGTGGGAATCTGCGATACGCCGGCAGTCCTTCTCTGCGCGGCGAGCGGTCGGGGAATCCCGGCACAGGTGGATGATATGGCACAGATGATCGGAAGGAAGATTCCGTGCTGCCTGCATGTGCGCAGGAATATGCTCGGACTCTTAAGAAAATACGGCGCGGTGCTTGTGCCGCGGGTCGGCGTTGTGGTATCTGCGGGAACGGCGGATGATGTGGAAGCGTTAAAGGCGCTTGTGGCAAAGGCGGCGGTCTGCTGTCTGCATGTGCGCGCGACGGGCACGTCGGCATCGCTCTCCCCGGTCAATGTGGCGATCCAGCATCATCATTATGTGAAAAAGTATGCCCTGCAGAAAGATGGGGAAGCATAAGGGCAGGAGGAATAAGATGAACGGAAAACATGCCATATACCGCGTCTATCAGGCGCTCTGCGCGGGGATGATCCGCTTGTTTCCAGCGGGGAGGCAGACGCTGGTGCAGGGGGACGGGTGTATCACCAAGATACCGGAATTATTGAAGATACATGGGATAAAAGCGGTGCAGATCATCACCACGCCGGGAACGATCCGGCGCGGGACGATTGCGCCGCTTCTGGCGCATTGCAAGGATGCCGGCATCCGGACGGTGTTATACACAGGGGTATCGCCCGATCCGACGGTGGCGGAGGTGGAGGCGGCAGCAGAATGTTTTTTTGTATCCGGCTGTGAGGCGATCCTTGCCATCGGAGGCGGCTCTGTCATAGACTGCGCCAAGGTTGCGGGAGCGCGCGCTGTAAAGAGAGATCTCCCGGTCGGAAAAATGAGCGGGATGCTTAAGATTCACAAAAAGCTGCCGCTTCTTCTTGCAGTGCCGACGACGGCGGGAACCGGTTCGGAGGTGACGCTGGCGGCTGTCATCACGGACGAGACATGCCACTATAAGCATGCCGTCATGGATTACTGTCTCATACCGCGCTACGCATTTCTCGATCCGGGACTTAGCTGTTCCCTGCCGCCGGATATGACTGCCTACAGCGGGATGGATGCGATGACGCACGCGGTGGAGGCGTACTGCAACCGGTTCTGTTCCCCGAAAATGAAAGCGCATGCCATGAAGGCGGTGAGCCTGATTGGTGCCAATCTGCTGACGGCTTACCGCGAGCCTGCGAACAAGGCGGCGCGGATGAATATGCTGACCGGTTCCTACGAGGCGGGGATCGCGTTTACCAATGCCTATGTCGGGTACGTGCATGCGGTTGCACATGGGATCGGCGGACTCTACCATGTCCCGCACGGGGAAGCGAATGCGATTCTGCTGCCAAAGGTGCTTGCGGCATACGGGAGTGCCGTGTATGAGCCGCTGGCCAGGCTGGAGCGGGAAGTGCGCATGTCTGGAGCAGAGCCGGAGAGGGAAGTGCGAATATCCGGAGCAGGAATGGAGAGGAAAGTGTGCGCATCCGGGGCGGAGGATGGAAACAGCAAGGAGACGGACGCCGTGCTGGCGGAGGCGTTTATTGAGAGAATCCGCCGGATGAACCGGAGCATGGGCATCCCGGAGCAGCTTGCCATGCTGCGCAAGGAGGACGTGCCGGAACTTGCGGCGCGGGCACTCAAAGAGGGCAATCCGAACTACCCCGTTCCCGTGATCTGGGAAGAGGAGCAGATGCGGGCGTTCCTGATGGAACAGGTACCAAAGTAACAGTACAGTGGGCTTCCCAGAAAAATATTGCACAAAACAGCAGTTGGATTTTTTACAATTTGACGGTATACATCATGTACGCAAAGAAATACATGCGTTTCTCTTGCAATTCCATACAGATAATATATAATGTCTAAGATGGTTAAAAAATTAACGAATAGAAAAGGGCGAGGTAAAACACGATGTATGCTGATGAAAATGTGATCAAAATCAAACACGACGTACTCTATGAAGTGGCAAAGCTGGCATTTGCCGGTGAGCTTGACGAGAAGAGAGACAATATCGCAATGAGCCTGATCCCAGGTCCGACACCGCAGTTTCGCTGCTGTATTTATAAAGAAAGAGAGATTATCAGACAGAGAGTCCGTCTGGCGGAGGGCAAAGCGCCAGGTCTGACCGATGACGGCAATGTGATCCAGGTCATCAGTTCTGCATGTGAGGACTGTCCGATTTCCAGTTATATTGTAACGGAGAACTGCCAGAACTGTCTTGGAAAGGCTTGTATCAATGCGTGCAAATTCGGTGCGATTGAGCCGGGAAGAACCCGCTCCCACATCGATCCTACAAAATGCAAAGAATGTGGAAGATGTGCGCAGGCCTGTCCGTACAATGCAATCGCACATCTGAAGAGACCGTGTAAGTTCAGCTGCCCGGTCAATGCGATTACATACGATGAGCACGGGATCTCCGTCATCGACAAGAAGAAATGTATCCGCTGCGGTAAATGTATCCACAGCTGTCCGTTCGGAGCGATCGGCTCCAAGAGCTTTATCGTAGATGTAATCAACGCACTGCGCGAGGGTAAGCATGTCTATGCGATGGCTGCACCGGCGACCGAGGGACAGTTCGGGGATGACATCACGATGGCAAGCTGGAAGAATGCGATGAAAGAACTCGGATTTACCGATTTCTTCGACGTAGGTCTCGGCGGTGATATGACGGCAGCTTACGAGTCCGAGGAGTGGGCGGAAGCTTACAAGGCGGGCGAGAAGAAAGTTACCTCCTGCTGTCCGGCATTCGTAAATATGGTGCGCCTGCACTATCCGGATCTGGCAGACTGTGTATCGACGACGGTATCTCCGATGTGCGCGGTTTCCCGCCTCATCAAGGCAAGAGATCCGGAAGCCATCACGGTATTTATCGGACCATGTATCGCAAAGAAGTCTGAGGTTGTGGATCAGCAGATTCCGGGCAATGCAGACTATGTACTGACCTACAGTGAGATCCGTGCGATCATGAAAGCGAAGAGCGTCGTACTGCAGCCGGCTGCAAACGATGATCAGATCGCATCCACCTTCGGTAAGCGTTTTGCAAATTCCGGCGGTGTAACCGCAGCTGTTCTTCAGAGTCTGAAAGAGTCTGAGGATGAGATCGATGCAAAGGTATGCGTGGCAAACGGAGCTGCCGAGTGTAAGAAAGCATTGCTTCTTCTGAAAGCAGCCAGACTGCCGGAGGATTTCATCGAGGGTATGGCATGCGAGGGCGGCTGTGTCGGCGGACCGAGTGCGTTCAACGACCAGATCTCTTCCAAGAAGAACCGCGACACTCTGATTTCCCAGGCAGATGATCGTGGAATTCACGAGAACATTGAGCATTACGAGATGAACACCATCTCCATGCACAGAGAGTAACAGGATATTTGAAATAGAAACCGCAAGTTGCCAGACACCGCGCGGGCTGATATAATGAGTTCAGCCCGCGCGGTGTTTTTTTCCCTTTATAGGATGGGATGTGCACCATGCGGTAGGGAAGAGAATGTTTTGCATATAGCAGAACTGACTTTTACGCAAGAGAATGGGAATTGGAGAGAAAAAATGAAAAAAGCAGTGTTTTTTGACATAGACGGAACCTTGTGGAATGAGCACATGCAGGTGCCGGAAAGTACAACGGAAGCGATACGCGAACTTAGGGCTGACGGGAATTACGCGTTTTTGTGCAGCGGCAGAAGCCGGTCGAACATCCGCAGTGAGAAGATCCTTGGAATAGGGTTTGACGGGATTGTGGCGGCGTGCGGCACACATATTGAATATGAAGGAAAGAAGGTGTGCGAGAGGCTGCTTACGCCCGAAGAAGCGGAGGAACTTCTACGTGTCATTGAGGCATACCACATGGAAGCGGTGCTGGAGGGACCGCATTATATCTACGCAAACGGGGAAGATTTTAAGGAAGATCCGTTTATTCAGTATCTGCGCAGTGAACTGGGAGAGGATGTACGGGAGATCCGTGGGCAGACGGAGTATGAGATCAACAAATTGAGCGCTTATATGAACGGGGCGAGCGTGCGTGCGGTGGAAGCGGAACTGGTGCCGCATTTTGATGTGATTGAACACAATCCGCAGCTGATTGAAGTGGTGCCGAAGGGCTACACAAAGGCGACCGGAATCGCGCAGGTATGTGACATGCTTGGGATTGCCAGGGAGAATACTTATGCGTTCGGCGACAGCACGAATGATCTGGAGATGCTTACCTATGTGGGACATGGCATCGCCATGGGAAACGGGGCACCTGCGGCGAAGGCTGCCGCGGAGTATGTGACGACCGATATTATGAATCATGGAATTAAAAACGGACTGAAGCACTATGGGCTGATCGGATAGGAAGCAACGGGATTGCAGCGGGAAGAGAAGGAGGAGCGGGATGGCAAACATGATGGATTATCTGGACTGGCGGGGGGATCTGACTTTCACCGCGTCCGGATTTAACGAGGTGGATAATCTGCTTTTTGCGGAGCTGGTATATACTTCGTTTGACGGGATTGTGACCGGGCAGAGCGAGGCGGAGGCAGTCACGCTTGCGGAGGCATCCACCGTGTTCTGGGAGCAGAACAGCAGGGAGGAGATCCTTGCGCGGGTGTCAATGACAAAGGCGGCGCCGTTTGTTCTGGAGAAGATGGCGAAAACAGAGCGGTTCCGCGATGTAAAGCTCTGGGGTTACGTCAATGACATCAGTGAGGAGGAGCAGTCACAGTTTGCGGTCATGTGCGCCGGGCTGCCGGATGGCAGTATCTATGTGTCGTTCCGCGGCACGGACAATACGATCACAGGGTGGAGAGAGGATTTTAACATGGGATACCTCTCGGAGACGCCCGGGCAGCTGAAAGCCGTTTCGTACGTGGAACAGATGCTTGGAGAGGGCGGCCGTCCTGTGCGCATCGGGGGGCACTCCAAGGGTGGAAATCTTGCGGTCTATGCTGCAGTCCACTGCAGCAGTGGATTGCAGGACCGGATCCTTGCGGTGTACAGTAACGACGGACCGGGGTTCCGCAGGGACATTGTAGAAAGCGCGGCATACCAGCGTGTACTGCCGAAAATCCACACGATTCTGCCGGAATCTTCGATTGTCGGAATGCTCTTAGAGCATCAGGAGGCGTATGAGGTGGTGCGCAGTTCCAACAGTGGAATCCAGCAGCACGATGCCATGTCGTGGGAGGTGCTCGGCACATCCTTTGTCTATGTCAGGGAGGTGGCGGCCCAGAGCCTGATGTTGGATGAGACGATGAAGGCATGGATTTACCAGCTGAACGGGGAGGAACGCGAACAGATTGTGGATACGGTATTCGGCATGCTTGAGGCGGCGGATATTAAGACGGTGGATGATTTTTACCACAGCAAATGGAAGGCGGTGCAGGAGCTGATGAAGGCGAAAAGCCGTCTGCCTGAGAAGAGCCAGAAGGTCTTTGCGAAAGCCTTAAAACTCCTGTGGTCGGAGGGAAATAAGACTGTCCGCAAAACGGTGAAACAGGTCGTTGGAGAGAAGCGACGGTAAGTTTCTAAAAAAAGTATAAAATCACAAAAAATGGATGAAAATATAAAAAAACAAGAAAACGAAAGAAAAAATGAGAAAAGAACTAGATAAATGAAAATATACAGGAATATATCCGGTTGCAGATCACAGGGCAAAAAACTATTATAACACTATCGGTTAGCACTCAAACGAAATGAGTGCTAATAACAAAACGAAAGATATTATTTCAGATCATAAAACAGGAGGTCTACAAAATGAAATTAGTACCATTGAGTGACAGAGTTGTATTAAAACAGTGTGAGGCAGAAGAGACCACAAAGTCTGGTATCATTCTTACCAGCAGCGCACAGGAGAAGCCGCAGGAGGCAGAGGTAATCGCCGTAGGTCCTGGCGGAATGGTAGACGGTAAGGAAGTTACCATGCAGGTAAAGACAGGACAGAAGGTCATCTATTCCAAATATGCAGGAACAGAAGTAAAGCTGGATGGAGAGGAATACATCATTGTAAGACAGAACGATATTCTGGCTGTCGTAGAATAAGCAGCCGGGAAGCATCCCTGTAATTTGAATCAGAATAAGAGATAGAGAGGTAGATCAGTCATGGCAAAGGAAATCAAATACGGAACAGAGGCAAGAACAGCATTAGGAGCCGGCGTAGATAAGCTGGCAAATACCGTCAGAGTAACACTCGGACCGAAAGGAAGAAACGTCGTACTCGACAAGTCCTACGGAGCACCACTTATCACCAACGATGGTGTGACGATCGCAAAGGAGATCGAGCTTGAGGATGCATTCGAAAACATGGGAGCACAGCTCGTCAAGGAAGTTGCAACCAAGACCAACGATGTTGCCGGTGACGGTACCACAACCGCAACCGTACTTGCACAGGCAATGATCCAGGAAGGTATGAAGAACCTGGAGGCAGGCGCCAACCCGATCGTGCTTCGCCGCGGTATGAAGAAGGCAACAGACAAGGCAGTGGAGTCCATCCTTGCAATGTCCTCCAAAGTAAAAGGAAAAGATCAGATCGCAAAAGTTGCAGCTATCTCTGCAGGTGACGAGGAAGTCGGCAACATGGTAGCAGATGCGATGGAGAAGGTATCTAACGATGGCGTTATCACCATCGAGGAGTCCAAGACCATGCAGACAGAGCTTGATCTGGTAGAAGGTATGCAGTTCGACCGTGGATATGTATCCGCATATATGTGCACCGATATGGATAAAATGGAAGCGGTTCTGGATGATCCGTATATCTTAATCACAGATAAGAAGATCAGCAACATTCAGGAGATCCTGCCGTTATTAGAGCAGATCGTACAGAGCGGCGCAAGACTTCTCATCATCGCTGAGGACATCGAGGGCGAGGCACTCACCACATTGATCGTCAACAAACTGCGTGGTACTTTCAATGTAGTGGCAGTCAAGGCTCCGGGCTACGGCGACAGAAGAAAGGCAATGCTCGAGGATATCGCAATCTTAACCGGCGGTCAGGTTATCAGCTCAGATCTCGGATTAGAGCTTAAGGATACCACGATGGATCAGCTCGGACGTGCAAAATCCGTTAAAGTTCAGAAGGAGAACACGGTAATCGTGGACGGTGCAGGCAATAAGGACGCTATTCAGGCGAGAATCCACCAGATCCGCGGTCAGATCGAGGAGACAACTTCCGAGTTCGACAAGGAGAAGTTACAGGAGCGTCTTGCAAAGCTTGCAGGCGGCGTAGCAGTGATCCGTGTCGGCGCAGCAACTGAGACGGAGATGAAGGAAGCAAAGCTTCGTATGGAAGATGCGTTAAACGCAACGAGAGCAGCAGTCGAGGAAGGCATCATTGCAGGAGGCGGTTCCGCATACATTCATGCAACCAAGGATGTGGCAGCACTCGCAGATACGCTTGAGGGCGATGAGAAGACCGGTGCGAAGGTTATTTTAAAGGCATTGGAGGCTCCGCTGTACTACATTTCCGCAAATGCAGGATTAGAGGGCGCAGTCATCATCAATAAAGTAAAGGAATCTCCGGCAGGCGTTGGATTTAACGCAGCAACGGAGCAGTATGTAGACATGGTAGAGCAGGGTATCCTGGATCCGGTTAAGGTGACAAGAACCGCATTACAGAACGCAACTTCTGTAGCATCTACCTTACTTACCACAGAGTCTGTGGTGGCAAACATCAAAGAGGACGCACCGGCAATGCCGGCAGGCGGCGCAGGCGGAATGGGAATGATGTAAATCCCATCCGAAGAGGGAATCCATCCCGGTCAATCGACCGGGGTGGATTTTTTTTCTGCAATTAGAAAACTGTGTTCTTATTACAGAAAATGTTTAAAATAAAAATATTTTGAAAAATATTGCGATAATTGCAAAAAGGGAATATAATTCAAGAAAAGTGAAGCGGCACGGAGGAAATGCGTATGAAGATCCTTGCGACATTTGATGCCCGTGATTATGAGGGCACGACGGGTATCTATGAAAAGTATTCGATACGGGCGATCATTGTGCGTGATGGCAGGCTTGCCATGCAGTGCAGCCGGGAGGGAGAATATAAGATTCCCGGAGGCGGGCAGGAGCCGGGTGAGAATTATGAGCAGACGCTGATCCGTGAAGTAAAAGAGGAGACAGGACTTTATGTCAGGCCGGAGAGTATCTGTGAGTTGGGCGAGATAATAGAACTGCACAGAGATATTTTTGAGCCGGATAAAAAGTTTATCTGTCATTCTCTTTTTTTTTACTGCGATGTTTTGGACGAGCAGGCACCACTTTCACTTACCCCGAGCGAGATTGCAAAGGGGTATCAGTTAAAATGGGCGACACCGGAGGAAGTCTATCACAGGAATATTCTGCTTGAGAAAGATTCCTGGATTATCCGGGATACGGCATTCGTGAAGATGCTGATGGATGGAAAGATCCGTCTGCCCGGGTGAGATTGTTTACAAAGGAAGGGATAGTTATGAAATTAAAAGAAAAACAAAGATTGGAACGCAACAAGATTACATTCGTCCTTGGACTTATCATTCTTGGACTTTTGAATGCACTGACGCTGCTTGGATTTGTGGATGCAACAGCGGATAAATCTGTGGTGCTGGCACGCATGGTGGTCAATATCATTCTTCTCGTGATATTTTTCATTGGACATGTCCGGTACCGCGGGGATAGGAAATTTGTTATGATTTCACTTTCGTGCATGTTTCTTACGTATGCAGTGATGATATTATCGAACAAGAACGTGGTCTTTTATGCATTTATGTATTTAATTATGCTTACGGTTATGTTGTATCGCGATATAAGGCTGGCACGCATCAGCGCTATTGCGATGGGAGCGCTGAATGTAATTTCGGGCATACTTCATTTTGTGAAATATCCTGGGACAAAGAGCGAGTCAGTTGTACAGATAGTGTTTGCCATTTCTTTCGGTGTTGTGATGTGTATTGCGGTAGATCTGCAGGCGAGACACCATGTTGAGGATACAGATGCCATCAAGTCACAGATGGATGCGGCGGCGCGTGTGGCGGATGAGATCATTCAGATGTCGGGAGCGCTGTCCGAGAAGTTCGACAGTGCGAGAGAGAAAGCGGATGTGCTGACGGAGAGCATGGTCAGCAGCAACAACTCCGTCAAGGAGATTGCATCGAGCGTCAAGCTGACGGCGGAAGCGATTGAGCAGCAGACGATGCAGACGAACGGCATCCAGACGAATATTGAAAACGCCGAAAAAGAGACGAAAGAGATGCAGACGGCGTCAGATGCGACACAGGACGCGCTCCGTGAGGGCGCTGACCTGATCGCCGAGCTGAAGGAGCAGGCAACCCAGACGGCGGAGATCAACCGCGCCACAAGAACCACGACGGAAGAACTGGACAACCGCATAAAGGAAGTGGAGGTCATTATCGGAACGATTTTAAGCATTTCCGATCAGACCAATCTGCTTGCACTCAATGCGTCCATTGAGGCAGCCAGAGCAGGGGAGGCTGGAAAAGGCTTTGCGGTTGTGGCAGACGAGATCCGCAAGCTTTCAGAGGAGACGAAGGAGTCGACGGGAAAGATCACGGAGATTATCGAAAAATTGACGGTAAATGTGGAGGAAGCCTCTGTAAATATGCAGAAGTCAGCGGAGTCTGCAGATAAGCAGAACGAGATGATCGAGACAACGAGAGAGAAGTTTACTGTTATCGAGGATAAGATGAATCTGTTCCAGAATTCTATGCAGAATTTGTCTGGTGAGGTGGAGAGTATCCTTTCAGCAAATACGCAGATCAATGACAGTATTACCAATTTATCTGCAACGAGTGAAGAGGTTGCGGCATCCTCAGAAAACAGCATGTCTATGAGTGAGGATAGTATGCAGAATATGGAGAATCTGAATGATCTGCTTGGCGAAATTTACAAGATTTCGGAGAGAATGCGTGAGGTTGTAGCACAGGAACAGGCGTGATGCGGTATACAAAAGTATACATGCAGAATGAATAGAAGAGTCATTTTAGCGTTTTTAATAATAGAAAGCGTGCTGCGGTGCGCTTTCTATTATTTTTTGGTGGCGGTCCGGGACAAAATATGGTACAATGCATTAGAAAAATGATAAGGGGGTATCCAGAGATTATGAGTGAAGATTTTATTACAATGACAATAGGAAAACAAAAGAATATTGCACTGATTGCGCATGACAATAAAAAAGCAGATCTGATTGACTGGTGTGAGCAGAACAAGGAGATTTTAAAGCAGCATTTTCTATGTGGCACAGGTACGACAGCACGTATGATTACGGATCAGACAGGCCTCCCGGTAAGAGGCTATAACAGTGGCCCTCTCGGCGGAGACCAGCAGATTGGCGCAAAGATTGTGGAGGGAAGAGTGGATTTTGTGATTTTCTTCTCTGACCCGCTGACAGCACAGCCGCACGACCCGGATGTGAAAGCGCTTTTGCGTATCGCGCAGGTGTATGACATTCCGATCGCCAACAACCGGGCGTCGGCAGATTTTATGATTCATTCCACTTATATGAATACTGAGTATGAGCATGAGATCATCAATTTTAAGAAGAACATCAAGGAACGATCAGAGACATTGTAAGGGAGAGTAGAAGTTATGAGCAAAGTAGCAATCGTATCTGACAGCAACAGCGGAATTACGCAATTGCAGGCGGAAGAACTTGGAATCACCATTCTGCCGATGCCTTTTTTTGTGGGAGACAAGACATTATATGAGGACATTGATCTGTCACAGAAAGAGTTTTATCAGATGCTGTCCGAGAATGCCAATATTTCCACATCGATGCCGCTTGTCGGGAATGTGACAGATACATGGGATGCATTGCTGAAGGAGTATGATGAGATTGTGCATATTCCGATGTCATCCGGCCTCAGCGGCTCCTGTGAGACGGCGTTGATGCTGGCGCAGGATTACGAGGGAAAGGTGCAGGTTGTGAATAACCAGAGAATCTCCGTGACGCAGCGGCAGTCTGTGCTGGATGCGATGGCGCTGGCAGAGCAGGGACGCAGTGCAGTGGAGATTAAGGAGATTCTGGAGAGAGATAAATTTGAGTCTTCCATTTATATTATGGTGGATACCCTGTATTATCTGAAGAAAGGCGGACGCATTACGCCGGCGGCGGCAGCGCTTGGAACGTTGTTAAAGCTAAAACCGGTACTGCAGATCCAGGGAGAGAAGCTGGATGCATTTGCCAAGGCGAGAACTGTCAAGCAGGCGAAGAACCTGATGATCGAGGCGATGAAGCACGATTTTGCGGAGCGGTTCCATGATCCGGAAGGAAAGAGTATGCATCTGGAGATGGCGTACACGTACGATCTGGATGCTGCGGAAGCGTTCAAGCAGGAGGTGCAGGAAGCATTTCCGGGACTGGAGATTCATATGGATCCGCTGTCACTGAGCGTATCATGTCATATCGGACCTGGGGCACTTGCCGTTGCCTGCTCGAAGAAGATTCCGGAGCTGGAAGCATAGATAAAATAAAACAGGACAATATAAAAGGCCGTATTCCGGAATTCCGGAGTACGGTCTTTTTAATTTCATTTATATGCTATAGGATGCTGTTTCCTGTGGAGCAAAAATGTTTACGCTGCTTTGCGGCGTTGCTTCATCCGGTGCTCCCAGAGAAGATAGGTGATAAACAGCGGGATGCCGGCACCGACCCAGGCAGCCGGATCAGCGAAGCAGACACCGAAGAAGCCGGTGCTTGCCGGAATGAGAGCGATGACGCCGAAGCGGCAGGCGAGCTCGACGACACCGGAGAGCATGGGGATCAGTCCCTGATCCAGGCCCTGTAAGGCATTGCGGTATAAAAAGATCATGGCGAGCGGGAGAAAGAACCAGCTTGCGATCGTCAGGTACTGCATGGCGGAAGAGAAGATCTCCTCGGAAGGATTGCTCACGAACCAGCTCACAATAAAACGTCCGCCAAAGATGCAGATCGCGGCGGCTGTGGCTGCCGCACCGAAGCAGAGGAAAAGTCCCTGCCGCATGCCGGCGTAGATGCGGTCGTATTTACCGGCGCCGAGGTTCTGTCCGCAGTAGGTTGCCATCGCGGTGCCGAGTGTCGGCATGGACTGGGTCGCGATGTTGCTGACCTTGGAAGCTGCGGTGAAGGCGGCGACCACGCTCGAGCCAAACACGTTGACTGCACTCTGCATAATCATGGTGCCAATGGCGGTAATTGAGTAGTTGAGCGCCATCGGCACACCGATGGCGAGCATGTTTTTTACGCCGGCGGAATCCAGGTAATAATCCTCACGTCTGGTGCGCAGGATTTCGTATTTCCGGTACATATAAAAGAAGCAGAGCACGGCGGAGACTCCCTGTGCGATGATTGTCGCGTAGGCGGCTCCTGCGGTTCCAAGCCCTGTGTACACGATCAGTACGACATCTAAGATGATGTTGAGTACGGACGAGAGAATCAGGAAGTAGAGAGGAGTGCGGCTGTCGCCGATGCCGCGCAGGATGCCGGATAACACGTTGTACGCCATTGTCAGCAGAATGCCCGCAAAAATTACCTTAATATAAGCGTCTGCCATGGCAATAATATTTTCCGGTGTGTGCATCCATGCTAGAAGGAGGCGGGAAGCGGTCACCGTTGGGATGGTCAGCAGAAGCGATATAATCAGTGTAAGAATCAGGGATAGCGCCACGTAGTGACGGAGCAGCTTAAAATCTTTGGCTCCGAAAGCGTGTGAAACCATGACGCCGAAGCCCTGGGCGATGCCGTTGGCAAAACCGAGCACGAGAAACATCAGGCAGCCGGTTGAGCCGACGGCGGCGAGCGCCTCCTCGCCGAGATAGCGTCCGACGATAATCGTATCTACCATATTATAGAACTGCTGGAACAGATTGCCGAGCAGAACTGGAATAGAAAACAGCAGGATAATCTTAAGCGGGCTGCCGGTGGTCATATCTTTGGTCATTGGATTGCGTCTCCCTTCATAGTCTGTTATAGTAGAGATACTGGTACTTTGCGTAAGGCATAGTATACTTCATGACAGTGGAAAATACAATCCGTTTTTGTGAAAAAAATGAGACTTTTTTCCCAGGAGAGATCCATGGACATCAATCTGGAATATTATAAAATTTTTTATTATGTGGCAGGCTCCCAGAGCATCACACTGGCAGCGGAGCAGCTCGCCATCTCACAGCCTGCAGTCAGCCAGGCGGTGAAGCATTTAGAACAGGCGCTTTCGTGCCCATTGTTTGTGCGGACGACCAAGGGCGTGCGGCTGACCAAGGAGGGAGAGATGCTCTATTCCTATGTGCAGCGCGGCTATGAGACGATCCTCTCGGGCGAGAGGAAGCTCTCTGAGATGCTGAATCTGGAACAGGGCGAAATCTGTATCGGGGCCAGCGACATGACGTTAAAGTATTTCCTGCTACCGTATCTGGAAGAATTTCATGAGCGCTACCCGGGAATCCGCGTGACGGTGACGAATGCGCCGACCCCGGAGACGATCCGCCATCTCTGCGACGGCCGCATTGATTTTGGCATCGTGAGCACGCCGGTCGAGAAGAGAGCTTCGCTCAAATGTATTCCGGTGAAGGAGATACGGGATGTGTTTGTGGCAGGCAGGAAGTTTGAATATTTAAAGGAACGCATGCTGGGGTACGAGGAACTGATGAAGCTGCCGGTCATGTGTCTGGAGGGAAATACCTCGACCCGGACGTATGTAGAGCAATTCCTTGCGTCGAAGCAGGTGACAATCCGGCCGGAGTTTGAGCTTGCCACCAGCGATATGCTGATCCAGTTTGCGGTGCGCAACCTTGGAATTGCAAGTGTGGTCAGAAATTTTGCCGAGGAGCACCTGACGGAGGGAGATCTGTTTGAACTGCGGTTCTTGGAGGAGATACCGGCGCGTACGTTCTGCATTGTCGCAAATGAACGGATTCCGCTGTCAGCCGCAGCGGCTACGCTGATGAATGTTCTGACGCAGGGAGTGCCATAGGGACGTGGAAAATTCTTTTAGAAACAGACATAATAAATACTTATGCCACATATAATGAATATTGATTTTACTTATGCAAAAGGTTCGTGTATAATCAATAAGTAAAAAGGCGGAAGTGAGTGACGGTTTTTTACAACCGTCACTTTTTATGTCATGAGGCAGATTTACAGAGTGGATGCTGCTTTCGGACAGACCGGCCGCATGGATGCAGCCTGGAATCAGGAAAATGCGGACTTCCGGCAAAAAAGTGTATCATATCAGGAGGAAAAACATATGGTTACAGCAGTAGTAGGCGCTAACTGGGGCGATGAGGGAAAAGGCAAGATCACAGATATGCTCGCGGATGAGGCTGACATCGTCATCCGTTTTCAGGGCGGAGCAAATGCAGGACACACCATTGTGAACAATTATGGCAAGTTTGCACTGCACACATTGCCGTCCGGCGTATTCCACAGCCATATCACAAATATTATCGGAAACGGTGTCGCACTCGACATCCCGAAGGTAATCGGCGAGCTCAAGTCGATCACAGACCGCAACGTACCGGCACCGAAGCTGATGATCTCGGACAGAGCACAGATGGTTATGCCGTATCATGTCCTGTTCGACCAGTACGAGGAGGAGCGTCTCGGCAAGAATTCTTTCGGTTCCACAAAGTCAGGAATCGCACCGTTCTATTCGGACAAGTATGCAAAGATCGGTTTCCAGGTCAGCGAGCTGTTCGATGAGGAGCTCTTAAAAGAAAAGGTAAAGCGCACCTGCGAGACGAAGAACATCATGCTGGAGCATATGTATCATAAGCCGTTATTAAAGGAAGAGGAACTTCTTGCAACCTTGCATGAGTACAGGGATATGGTTGCTCCGTATGTCGGGGATGTCTCCTTATTCCTCGATCAGGCAATCAAAGACGGCAAGCGTATTCTGCTGGAGGGACAGCTTGGAACTTTAAAGGATCCGGATCACGGAATCTATCCGATGGTAACATCCTCCTCCACGCTGGCAGCTTACGGTGCGATCGGAGCAGGCATCCCGCCGTATGAGATCAAGAAGATCGTAACGGTGTGCAAGGCTTATTCTTCCGCAGTCGGAGCAGGCGCATTTGTCAGCGAGATTTTCGGGGATGAGGCAGACGAGCTTAGAAGACGCGGCGGCGACGGCGGAGAATTCGGCGCAACAACAGGTCGTCCGAGACGTATGGGATGGTTCGACTGTGTGGCAAGCAAGTACGGCTGCCGTATGCAGGGAACAACCGACGTTGCATTTACCGTGCTCGATGTATTGGGATACTTAGATGAGATTCCGGTATGCGTAGGCTATGAGATCGACGGTGAAGTGACAACAGATTTCCCGGTAACAGCAAAGCTTGAGAAGGCAAAGCCGGTACTTAAGAAGCTTCCGGGCTGGAAGTGCGATATCCGCGGCATCAAGAAATACGAAGATCTGCCGGAGAACTGCAGAAAGTATGTAGAGTTTGTGGAGGAGCAGATCGGATATCCAATCACGATGGTATCAAACGGACCGGGCAGAGAGGATATTATCTATCGCAGCAAGTAGGATGACGCATATGATTAAGAATGTCATTTTTGATGTGGGACAGGTTCTGGTGGCATGGGAACCGGTGGAGGCGATGCGCGCGCTTGGAATGGATGAAGAGACGGTGCGCGCAGTCGCAGATGCCACGGTGCACACCAGTGACTGGGACGAGGCGGACCGGGGAGCCCTGTCTGATGAGGAACTTCTCACAGGTTTTATCAGAAAAGCTCCGGCATACGAAGCACAGATCCGGAATTTCTGGGAGCATGTGGACCGGGCGATTTATCCGTTCCCGTATGTCGGGGAGTGGATGCGGACGTTAAAGGACAAGGGGTATCACCTGTATATCCTTTCCAATTACGGCGCCTGGACATACGCGAAGACGAAGGATCAGTCGCTTGGCTTCCTTAAGGATGTGGACGGAGCATTGTTTTCCTTCGAGGTGAAACAGATTAAGCCGGAGCCGGAGATTTATCACTCCCTGCTTGAACGCTTTCATCTGCGTGCGGAGGAGTGTGTGTTCCTCGACGACAGACAGGACAATGTGGACGGTGCCATCGCCTGCGGCATCTCTGCCATTCGTTTTACCGGCTACGAGGACGCCAGACAGAAATTAAAAGAATACGGTGTAGAGTGCTAGAAAAGAAACTGTCGCAAGAAGCATATCGTGCTTTGCGGTGATAAGTAATATTATAAGAACTAGATACTTAAAAGTTCCAGATAAACATGCGGCGA
>ULQI01013680.1_pt1 | contig 29537 bp, 20 predicted proteins | sample 1954261 | NCBI WGS metagenome assembly ULQI01 (sample SAMEA4835650, study PRJEB28245) | human gut metagenome | biome: gut microbiome; material: fecal sample | place: Denmark | collected 2008 | reverse complement strand
TACGACAGGACGGAGACCGCCGAGGGCGGTGGAAAGACACCGGAATACCCAGATCCCCAGCTCACAGACAAGGAGAGGCTAAGGAAAAAATCAGTTGAATATGAAGTCACATGTGAAGTGAAGGATAAGGAAAAGACATATAAAGTTGAAAAGTCTATATATGACAAACTTGACATAGGTGAGACATATAAAGTCAAGGCTGACTCTGAGGAGATAGTGAGTATCATAGAGTAAAGACTTAAGAACACGGAGGCGGGCAAAAGTGACAAAGCAGTCAAAGCCTGGTAAGGATAAAAATTCAGATATTGAGAGATATCCGTATCTGGTGGCTGAGCTGTCATGACAGATTGCGGGATATGCTTATGTGGGACCATTTCATGACAGACCGGCATACGACTGGTCAGTGGAGACATCGATATATGTGGATAGGAATATAAGGCATATTGTTGATCCTGAGAGACCATTCTGACCTGCCTGGCTCATCCCCGGATGGATAAGACATAGTGAAAATTATGTCGAATCTGTTCGGGGATTTTTTTATTATAACGAATATGCGGGAAGTCTGTTGAATACTATGTATTTGAGACGAAATAGTTAAGGCGGACATTGAATGAGAGGTAACCATGATAATGGGATGTGCTTTCAGACTATGCAGCTCATAGCAGTTGCAGTGGCGATGGTTTTTGTGCTTTGCGTGACGGCGGGGACTATAGGAGCACTTGCAAAGGCGGATGATGGCAGTTATATGCTGCAAAGCAGCTCTGCAACGGAGCTAATGGGGGACTTTGGTGTGATATGTTTTGACACACTGTATGCACAGACACATCTTCACAGTAACTTTATCACAAGGACACTCAGTGCAAATTCAAACTCGGGACTCAGAAATTCGTATGGAGTATATGAGGAATTCTACTTTGAAAATGCTGAACGGATGTGTGGCTGTGTGTCGGATGCAGGAACTGATATGCTTTATACAGGAGCGGAAGTCAGGAGAGCAGATGGCGGTGAAATATATATCCGCATGAATGATGGTACCCAGACAAAGCTTGACAGTCCGGCAAATGTCAGAACCGATGCAGAAATTGAAGATGATGGTGAATATTCTAAATATGCAGATATGGCTGATATACAGAGAAAGTTTATTGACTATAGTCAGAAACTTAGGACTTATGCAGACACAGAGGGTACTGTGGATGTTGATATAACAGGTGATATGAACGATAGAAGTGTGTCAGTAAATGGTAGCGGACTGCATGTGGTATCCATGGATTACAGTCAGCTCGCCGCGGGCACAAATCCGATATATTTTGAGTTCCCGGATTATGGTGATGATACGGTGCTGCTCATGAATATTGATCTGGCAGGTATCCAGAATGCTGTTCTGGGCGATCTGATACTTGGAAGCAAGAGCGATGCAAAGGCAAACGATAATGGTAATTTTTATAATGCCTACAACAGAATGTATTTTAACTTCTATGACAGCTCGGCAGCAGATGGACAATTTGGCGGAAGCATAACATTTGCGGGCAGGGGATTTGGAACAGTGATAGCTCCAGAGGCAGCGGTAAATCTCGGACACAACTGGGATGGTTGTGTGGTGAGTGAAGTATTCTCAAACGGAGGAGAGTTCCACAGAGTACCGGGAAATGATTTCCTGGATGAAGAGCCAACGACAGAGGGTACGACGACCGAAGATACGACAACGGAGGGCACGACAACCGAAGACACAACCACGGAAGACACAACGACAAAGGATACGACAACGGAAGATACCACAACAGAAGACACGACGACAGAGGACACGACAACAGAAGATACCACAACAGAAGATACCACAACAGAAGATACCACAACGGAAGACACGACAACAGAATCAACAACAGGAACAACAACAGAGGATACCTCAACAGAAACTACGACGGGTACAACTACAGAGTCGACCACGGAACGTACTACATGGAGTACAACAGGAACAACAAACACCATGACAACAACACGTAACACGCCTCCGGGCAGACATCCAGATACAGGTGATCGGCTGCCTGTAAAAGAAACGGCAGTTGTGGTTATTCTGGCTCTTATGGGAAGTGCAGGGATATTAATATATAAAAAAATAAGAAAGTAGACATATTCTATTGAAATAGGACATAGAGCTGGGCTACAGCTTGGTCGTGTTCAGGAGATAGTCAGGCTAGGGAGACATTAGTAAAATACAGTTAGTACTGTATATAATTTAAATAGAGTTACAGCACCGCCATGTATGCAGCGTTTTACATGGCGGTGTTTTGCGTAATACAGGTAAAAATGCCCATAGTCTTGCATAATATCCCAGGATGTGATATATTTTAGAGGAATTTTGTGGTACAAAATACCATGGCGGGAGAATGTGTTTACATTATTTGACACAGAATAATAAGAAGGCACATTCTTTATTTTTGCTCATTAAAGATAGGAGAACAAGAACATGACGATAACTGATGAAACAATTGATTATGTTGGAATCCTTGCAAAGCTTGAGCTATCCCCGGAGGAGAAGGAGCAGGCAAAGAAGGATATGTCAGACATGCTTGATTATGTCAGCAAACTGAATGAACTTAATACAGACGGTGTGGAGGCTATGAGCCATACATTCCCATACAACAATGTGTTCCGTGAGGACGTTGTTGTAAATGGAGACGACAGAGAGAACATGCTGAAGAATGCGCCAGAGCAGAAGGATGGCTGCTACAAGGTGCCAAAGACATTTGACTAGGAGGTAGGCTGAAGTGAATTTAATGGGTATGACGGCTGTAGAGCTGGGAAAAGCTATTAAAGATGGACAGGTGAGCGTAGTTGAAGCGACACAGGCCTGTCTTGACAGCATCGAGGCGTGCGAGAAAGATTATAATAGTTTTGTCACGGTTGATCGTGAAGGAGCACTTGCCCAGGCGGAGGAAGTGCAGAAGAAGATAGATGCGGGAGAGCTCAATGGTCCTCTTGCAGGAGTGCCGATAGCAATAAAGGACAATATGTGCCAGGAGGGTGTGCAGACAAGCTGTTCATCCAAGATTCTGTCAAATTTTGTTCCAACATATACTGCTGAGGCCGTTGTGAAGCTCAAGGAAGCAGGAGCGGTTATAGTAGGACATACCAACATGGATGAGTTTGCCATGGGAAGTACAACCGAGACATCATATTTTGGTGAGACAAGAAATCCATGGGATACAAATAGAGTTCCAGGTGGTTCATCAGGTGGATCAGCGGCAGCAGTTGCCGGTGAGGAGGTGCCATGTGCCCTCGGTTCAGATACCGGTGGATCCATCAGACAGCCGGCTTCATTCTGCGGTGTTACCGGAATCAAGCCAACCTATGGAAGAGTGTCAAGATACGGACTTATAGCATACGGTTCATCACTTGACCAGATCGGACCACTTGCGAAGAATGTAGAGGACTGTGCGACGATCCTTGAGATCATATCACAGTATGACAAGAAGGATTCAACATCAGTTAACAGAGATGACAATGATTTTACAAGCGCACTTGTGGATGATGTGAAAGGCCTTAAGATCGGTCTTCCAAGAGACTATTTCACAGAGGGACTTGAGCCTGAGATAAAGGAAGCCGTGTATGGAGTAGCTGAGACTTTGAAGGCAAAGGGAGCTATTGTTGAGGAGTTTGATCTTGGAATGGTTGAGTATGCTATTCCTGCTTACTATATCATTGCATCGGCGGAGGCAAGTTCTAACCTTGAGAGATTCGACGGTGTAAAATATGGTTACAGAACACCAGAGTACACAGATCTTCACAACATGTACAAGAAGAGCCGTTCAGAAGGATTTGGCCCTGAGGTCAAGAGAAGAATCATGCTCGGTTCATTTGTGCTGAGTTCAGGTTATTACGATGCATATTATGTAAAGGCCCTCAAGGCAAAGGCTCTCATCAAACAGGCGTATGACAAGGCGTTTGAGAAGTATGATATCATTCTCGGACCTGTTGCACCTACAACAGCACTGAAGATGGGAGAGTCACTCTCAGATCCTATCAAGATGTATCTGGGAGATGTGTACACAGTCCCTGTAAATCTTGCAGGACTTCCGGGAATATCACTTCCATGTGGAACTGATAAGGATGGAATGCCTATAGGTGTGCAGATGGTTGGAGATGCATTTAACGAGAAGACCATTATCAGAGCTGCATATGCATTTGAGCAGACTAGAGAGTACAAGAGACCTGCACAGGTTTCAGAAAGGGGGCTGTAAGAGATGGCAAAGACATATGAGACAGTCATCGGACTTGAGGTCCATGTAGAGCTTGCGACCAAGACAAAGATATTCTGCGGCTGTAGCACAGCATTTGGAGGAGCTCCTAATACACATACATGTCCTGTATGTACAGGAATGCCGGGCTCACTTCCGGTACTTAACAAAGAGGTTGTAAATAAAGCGATTGCGGTCGGTCTTGCAACAAACTGTACGATCACACAGAACTGTAAGTTTGACAGAAAGAACTATTTCTATCCTGACAACCCACAGAACTACCAGATATCACAGCTCTACTATCCAATATGCAGGGACGGTAAGGTTGAGATAGAGGTTGACGGAGTTAAGAAATATGTGAGGATCCATGAGATACATATGGAGGAGGATGCAGGTAAGCTTGTCCATGATCCATATACAGACAGCTCACTTGTGGATTTCAACCGTTCAGGTGTGCCTCTTATAGAGATAGTATCTGAGCCTGACATGAGATCTGCGGAGGATGTAATAGCATATCTTGAAAAGCTCAGAGAGACGATACAGTATCTCGGAGCTTCAGACTGTAAGCTGAATGAGGGATCCATGCGTGCTGATGTCAATCTTTCGATCAGAGAGGTTGGCTCAGAGGAGTTTGGCACACGTACAGAGACCAAGAACCTGAACTCATTCAAGGCCATTGCCAGAGCCATAGAGAATGAGAGAGAGAGACAGATCGATCTCATCGAGTCTGGTGAAAATGTTGTCCAGGAGACAAGAAGATGGGATGATACTAAGGAGTATTCATATCCTATGAGATCCAAGGAGGATGCACAGGATTACAGATATTTCCCTGATCCTGACCTTGTACCTATCCACATCAGCGATGAGTGGCTCCAGCAGGTAAGGGATGCACAGCCTGAGTTCAGAGACGAGAAGAAGATAAGATACAAAGAGGAATATGCGATTCCTGACTATGATATAGACATCATCACGGCCTCCAAGAAGCTGGCAGATCTGTTTGAGGACGCGATTGCACTGGGAGCACCTGCAAAGAAGGTTTCCAACTGGATCATGGGAGAGACCATGAGACTGATGAAGGAGAACAGTGTTGATGCGGAAGACCTGAAGTTTTCAGCGGAGAATCTTGCGAAGCTCATCAAACTTGTTGATGACAGGGTTATCAATGGCGGTGTTGCAAAGGAAGTGTTCGAAAAGATATTTGCAGATAATATAGATCCTGAGAAGTATGTCAAGGATAACGGACTTGCAACTGTTCAGGATGACAATGCACTTAAGGAGGCATGTCAGGTAGCCATAGATAACAATCCAAAGGCTGTTGATGATTACAGAGGCGGCAAGGAGAAGGCTCTCGGAGCACTTGTCGGACAGGTTATGAAAGCTATGAAGGGTAAAGCAGATCCTGGATCTGTCAACAAGATGCTTAGGGAGATGCTATAAATATGGAAGAAAACAGAAGAGTTAGAAAGAGGGACAGATACAAACGTCTCATAACAGTGGGTGAGGCCTGTGTACTCATCGCTGTGGAGCTGGTGCTGTTTGGACTCATGTGGTACCGGGACTATGAGGTAACGCTTACGCTTCCGTTCTGGAGAAGAGGAAACTGGGCAGTTATCGGAATGTATGGAATAATCATCATACTTTTCACCAAGCTTTATGGTGGTTACAGAGTCGGATTCTTCAGACTGCTTGATATAGTTTACTCACAGCTGCTGGCTCTCGTGTGTGCCAATGTAGTTGGTTACCTGCAGCTCTGTATAATCTGTCGTGACTATGTAAATCCGGTACCATTGTTAAAGGTAACCGGGCTTGAAACGATAGTGATATTGATTTGGATATTTGCGTGTAGATTTTTGTATGCGAAGATGTATCCGCCAAGGCATCTGCTGCTGGTATATGGATATAAGACTCCGATAGAGTTCATAGACAAGATCAATGCCCGTAAGGACAAGTATGTAATAGAAGACAGAATACATGTCAGCGAGGGCGAGCAGGCGATCAAGGAGAAGATACTCCAGTACGATGGAGTAATCATTTGCGAGACAAAGGCTTATATAAGAAATGAGCTTGTGAAGTATTGTTTTGAACACTCCATCAGATCGTATGTTGTGCCAAAGCTTTCCGACATAATCATATTAGGAGCTGAGCCTATTCATTTGTTCGATACGCCTATCCTCTTATCACGAAATCAGGGACTTACCGGTGACGATATGATCATTAAGAGGATCATGGATGTTATATGTGGATTTATACTGCTTGTCATAGCTTCACCATTTATGCTCATATCAGCACTTGCGATATGGCTGTATGACAGAGGACCGGTATTCTACAAGCAGGACAGACTGACACTGAATGGCAAGGTGTTCAAGATCATCAAGTTCAGAAGTATGAAGATGGACTCCGAGGCAGGTGGAGCACAGCTTGCAAAGAAGGATGATGACAGAATAACCCCTGTGGGAAAATGGCTCAGAAAGCTGCATCTTGATGAACTGCCACAGCTTTTCAACGTACTCAAGGGTGATATGTCACTTGTCGGACCGAGACCTGAGAGACCGGAGATCGCCGAGCTTTATAAGAAGACATTCCCTGAGTTTGACTACAGACTCAAGATGAAGGCCGGACTTACGGGATATGCACAGGTTTACGGCAAATACAACACAACCCCTAGAGATAAGGTTAAGCTGGATCTTACCTATTATGAGCAGTATTCAATATGGCTTGATCTCAAGCTGATGCTCCTGACGGTAAAGATCATGTTCCAGAAGGAGACATCAGAGGGAATCGCATCAAATATGACCACGGCACTCAGGGATGGCGAGAAGGTACAGATACCTTCACCTGTAAATGTGAAGCCGGAAGGGCTTGATGAGTCTGAGGATGCATTCTATGACCTCGGAAAGACTGTGCAGAAAACAGATAAATAATAAGCGATATATATCGATGTAGGTGTGTATGATGACTGGAGAAAAAGTATCGGTGATAATTCCGGCGTATAACAGCAGCAGAACCATTTATTCTGCGGTGGATTCAGTTATGAAGCAGGGGATTCCTGTGGAGGTCATAATAGTTGATGACTGTTCGACGGATGATCTGACAGGAGCACTTGATGGATACGCGGAAGATGACCGTGTGAATATCATCAGAAATGAAAAAAATATGGGAGTTGCAGCTTCGCGTAACCGCGGGGTTGCGGCTGCAACTTGCAGATACGTTGCATTTATAGATTCGGATGATCAGTGGCAGCCTGATAAACTGGCTAAACAGTTGAAGCTTATGGAGCAGACAGGTGCGGTTCTGTGTTCTACGGCCAGGGAGCTTGTGAACGAAGACGGATCCAGAACGGGAAAAGTGATCGGAGTTCCTGAAAAGGTAACCTATAAGATGCTACTCAGAGGAAATGTGATCAATTGTTCATCGGTTGTGATGGACAGACAGGTTGCACTCAGATATCCGATGGGCAACGACGATATCCATGAGGATTATATTTGCTGGTTGCAGATACTGAAGGAATACGGAAGCTCGGTTGCGATAAATGAGCCGTTGCTATTATACAGGCAGATGAGAAACAGTAAGTCTGGTTCAAAACTGTCGTCTGCAAAAAAGACATTTGCCGTATACAGAAAAGTTGGATATGGAGTTATAAGAAGCTGCTTTTACTTCATGTGTTATGCGGTAAATGGTGTTGTAAAATATCTGTTCTGATAGGAATAAATTATATGGCGGAGAAAAGAAATGACGGATGACAATAAGAAGAGAGGCCCGGGAAGGCCGACGGAAAAGAGAAAAGATACGATCCTGAGACTTAGGATAGATACAGATACTCATCGGAAGCTCAGTGAATGTGCGGCGGTGCGACAGGTATCTATGTCAGAGCTTGTCAGGGAAGCGATAGATGAGATATTCCGAAGAGAAAAAGAAAAACAGCAGAAGAATGAGGCAGAATAAAAATAACAGGTCGATGGCATATACCATCGACCTGTTATTTTGTTATATATTCATGGATTAAAGTGTGTAGCCGTTCTTTTTGAGGAGCTCTCTGGCTGAGTCTATAGAATCATTTCCTGTAGCATTCTTTATAGGAGCAAATTCCTTCTCTCTGTCGACCTCAAATGGAAGACATGTTCCCATATAAGCGATCATATCGAGAGCCAGTGTCTCAAATTTGTAGCCGTTTGGCTCTGATGGCTTGACGATCTCTCCATCCTCACCGACATAAGGGATAGCCTTCTTGACGATGTGGAGAGGCATACTTTCATTCATGATCTTCATCAGTCTGTCAACCGGGAAGATATAGTTTAATGTAACTCCATAGTTGTAAGCGTAATCGCCGTTGGCATCGCGCTCATCACGCATGGCATCTGTGAGTTCATAATACTCGACGATATATGGCTTTCCGTGGTTAGTACACAGGACGCCAACCTTCTCGTCAGGGTATGCTTTTTTGACAACCTTTCCGCCGGAGAGGAAGCCCTCTGTGAGAACTGCTCCGAGGAATACTGGGTCTGCAATTCTCTGAAGTACATTGTCAACTGAGAATACATTTATATACTTGATTCCGTATTTTGTGAGCTTGTCGAGGTGGCCGGCCTTGCAGAGGGATGAGAACCATCCACCGTTGCCGTTAGGAGACATGGCAACCTTTCCCTTCTCCTCGAGATATATCTTGCCGTTGAAGTCCACTGAAGGAACCATTTCCTGTTTAAAGAAATGAACATATTCAGGATTGTAACCGAAGTAGTCATGCTCTTTGAAGAATGATGTTGTGTCATCGTGGTTCTTCTCATTGGTCATGATGAAGAAATGGATCCAGGTATCTGCCATCTTCACAATATCGAGGGTGTGCTCGATGAGAAGCTGGAATATAAACATATCCTTGGTGACACCGACGTTGAAGGTTCCCTTAGGACCGGAGAATCCAAGACGGGTGCCCTGACCACCTGCCAGGAGGACCAGTGCCAGATCGCCAGCTTTGATGGCTTCAAGGCCTGCGTTCTTGTATATATCATATTTTTCTGCAATGCTGTCCATCTGGAGAGCTGCAACGGGAGCGATATCAGAATCACTTCCTGATGAATTGTGTCCGATCATATCGATAAGTGAGAAATCAATTTCACTGATCTGGTTCAGGAGTGCTGCCTGTTCAGCCTCGCTGAGAGTATCATAATACTTTAATAAGTGTAGCTGTCCTTTTTCTTCGAGAAGCTTGTAAGCGTTTTCGTAATTCATAAAAATCTCCTTAATAAATGTGTAGTTTGTATTTATTTTCTCTATCCGTGTATAATCCCTAAATTAATGATATTTCTTCTTGATCTCAATAGTGTCTGTGAATACCTTCCAAATGTCCTTGATCTTGATCCTTCTTCCATCTGCTGCATCGTCCCTGCTGTAATTCAGGACGATAGGAGCTTCGGATATCGAATATCCCTGTCTGTGTGCAGCCACAAGGATTTCAATATCAAAAGCATAGCCCGATATGGAAAGGTTCTCGGCAATCGGCTTTATGACTTCTGCTTTAAAAAGCTTTATACCGGTCTGGGTGTCATGGATACCAAGATGAAACAGCATTTTGAGCATAATATAATAGCTGTAGCTCATGACTCTTCTAATAGGAGGATAATCAAGCTTGGATTCAGGGTGAAGCTTTGATCCTATGACTATGTCAGAACCGGTGTCCCTCATCTGCTTCATAAATGGCTTGAGAAGAGATGGACTCAGTTCAAGGTCTGAATCAAGGAATGCTATATATTTGCCGGAAGCTTTGGCAATTCCGGTTGTGATAGCATGTCCCTTTCCCTGATTGACATCATATCCTGTATCTACAATATGAGAATCCATTTCGGCTGCCTCGGCAATAAGTTTGCCTGTGGAGTCCTTGCTACCGTCATTCACAGCGATTATCTCATAATGATGAAGAAAACGGCTGAGTATTCGGCTAGTCTCAAGAAGATTATCTTTGATGTGCTGTTCTTCATTGTAGGCGGGCATAACCACCGACAAAGTAATATTGTTAGTATCCATTTCCTGCTCCTTAAAAAATAAGCATTGATATTTAGACATTATTAATATGAGTATACTTTTTTATACATCATGTGTCAAATAAAATAGTGTTAATATGAAGGTGTTTATACTAATTAAGATATAATACATGTTGTAAAAGGAAAAAATATAATGTATTATAAATCGAGGTAACGACATTTTTAGATATTTGAAAAAGGAGTTCCAATGGATAATAAGAAGAAAAATGGAATGAGATCCAGGTACGATGAGGACATGGATTGGCTGGATGACGATGATGATTATCTTGATGATGGTGGGTTGATAGGATCATTGTTGTTCGGGGATAAAAAGAAGAAAGAAAAAAGGCGTGATCCTGAGCCGGAGAGAAAGGCTGATAAGAGACCGGAAAAGAAGCCGGAGAAGAAGACTCAGAAGAATATTTCCAGACCTGTGAAGCCGGAAGAGAATTATGACGAGTATTATCACGAGGACAGCAGGGCAAGAAGAGTGAAGAGTGAGGCCCGGGCAAAGCAGAGACAGACCGGACAGCCTGTAGCAGACAGAGCTGTGGACAGAGGTCCGGTGAAGAGGACACAGGGCACTGTACCGAGGACACAGAGCAATCAGAGTACCGTGCAGAGACCTTCAAAAGCTGCCCAGAGACCACGCAGGAGTATACAGAGCACAGGAAGCTCATCTGTGGACAATCTGCTCAGAGAAGTTGACAATATTGAGACAGATGTGCAGACAAGACATGAGGAGCTTAGACGTGAGGCGTGGGAACGCACCCAGAGAAATGTTGCAAAGGCAAAGGCTGAGGTTGAGAGGCTGGAGCTCGAGAGAGAGCAGAATGCCCGCGAAGAGGCAAGAAAGCTTAAGGTTCAGCAGGAGCTTGAGCGCCGCCAGCAGATGAAAGAAGCTGAGAAAAAGGAAGAGCCTGTTGAGGAAGATAACAAGATCACTGAGCCGCAGGAGAGTGATGCGGAAGTTGTAGAAACTGCCACACAGCCAGTAGAAGAGCATGAACAGAAGACTGAGCCGGCAGATATTCTGGAGAAGAATACGGAGTCTGTCCTTGACGATGAGGTCGAGGAAGCTGCAGAGGCAGAGCCTGTGGAAGAGGCTTCGACAGTATCATCCCGAAGAACAGATGACATGCTGGACATGGATGAGCTTGAGCGTATGGAGAAGGATATTGATGAGGATAAGCTCAGTTATTCGGAATCAGATACGGCTGATCTGGGACTTGGAGACATAGGCAAAGCATTGGGCTTCGATGAAGTGGAGCTTGAGGATGATGAGGAAGAGCCTGAGGAGGACGAGGAGTCAGACAGCGAAAAGTTCTTCAGGGAGAACCTTCTCGATGAGGCTGATCCAAAGGTTGTCAATCCGGAGAGAAAGAAGCTTAACATCAGTACAAGAGTGTGGGCGATAGCGTTCTTTGTCCTGCTTGCACTGTTTATACTCATATGTATAATATATGTCAAGAATTATGCCAGAATGAAGTACAATGAGATGGATATCAATGAGATAAGTGCAGATCAGATACTTGTCAATGACGGTGTCAAGGATGCGACCAAGGGATATCGTGCCATTGCACTCTACGGAGTGGATTCCAGAGATTCGAATATGAATTCAGGAACTAACAGTGACAGTATAATGATAGTGAGCATCAATGAGAGCACCAAGGAGATCAAGCTTGTATCTGTATACAGAGATACTCTGATGGAGATAGCAAGCGGTTCTATGGATACCACACAGAAGGTGAATTACGCATACCAGCTCGGCGGTGCGGTTACAGCCATCAACACACTGAATACCAATCTCGACCTGAATATCACAGATTATGTGGCAGTTGATTTCAGTGCAATGGCAAGTATAATCGATGCTGTTGGAGGCGTTGATGTCAAGGTCATTGATGAAGAGGTGAACAACTTCAATAAGAACCTTGCAGAGCAGATAAGCCTGTCAGGCAAATATTCATCAGGAATAACTGAGGCAGGAGAGTATACTCTTGATGGACAGCAGGCAGTTGCATATTCAAGAATACGATCCACTGGCCAGGGAGATATAACAAGAACCGAGAGACAGAGAATAGTTCTCATGAAGGTTATAGACAAGCTGCTCAGCGCAGACACAGGTTCACTTGATTCATTTGTTGATGTTTCATTTAAATGTATATCAACAAGTCTTAACAAGGACGATATACATGCTCTTGTCAAGAATGTGGCTGGATATAAGGTTGTAGATACCGCAGGATTCCCATTTGCATATGAGGCAAAGGAACTCTCGGACAAGGGTAACTGCCTTGTGGCTGCTGATATGGCATCCAATGTGGAGGCATTACATGAATATCTGTATGGTGCTGACAAATACGTCATATCAGGCACAGTAAAGCAGATAAGCAGCAATATAGAGAGCATATCAGGTGTTAAGTCACAGAAGGTCAAGGTGACGACGGAGGCTCCGGGTGATGGAATATCAGATGGAAGCGACGAGGATGGAGATCTTAGGACGATAACAACTCCTCCAAAGGGAATGATCGTCGAGGAATAAAAAACTAAACATAATAATTAAGCAAGGAAGCTTCAGATATGGGGCTTCCTTTTTTTATGCATCGGAGACATTGAGATATGAGACATCCAATGCTTAAAGAAAGGCTACAATATAAAGAATTGTATATACATTACAGAGCATTGTTTTTTAATCGAAAACTGTCAGATAATTTATTGAAAAAAGTTGTTTACAAACAGTGTAAATGGTAGTAATATATCAAAAACGATAAATGACTTGAGAAAAATACAAAAATAACAATATTTACTTGAGAAACAAAAGTTAAAATCAAAATATCATTGTGAATGACAAAAACATGGAAAGGACGGAACAGGACATGATTGAGAATAAGAGAGCGGAGAATACCGGATTATACGACCCAAGCTTTGAGCACGATAACTGTGGTATCGGTGCCGTTGTCAATATCAAGGGTATAAAGACACATGACACAGTGAACAATGCACTCAAGATTGTTGAGAATCTTGAGCACAGAGCAGGAAAGGACGCAGAGGGCAAGACCGGAGACGGTGTAGGTATACTCCTTCAGATATCACATAAGTTCTTCACCAAGGCTTTAGCAGAGCTTGGATATGACCTTGGAAAGGAAGGCGATTATGGAATAGGAATGTTCTTCTTTCCACAGAAGGAGCTGGCGCGCAAGCAGGCTATGAAAATGTTTGAGGTCATAGTGGAGAAGGAAGGACTGGAGTTCATTTGCTGGAGAGAGGTTCCTACAACACCTGGAATCCTTGGCAAGAAGGCAATAGATGTCATGCCATGCATCATGCAGGCATTCATCAGAAGACCTGAGACAGTGAAGGCCGGTATGGACTTCGACAGAAAGCTCTACTTCGTCAGACGAATATTTGAGGAGAGCAATGATGACACGTATGTTCCATCACTTTCCAGCAAGACTATAGTATATAAAGGAATGTTCCTCGTCGGTGAGCTCAGAATGTTCTACAACGACCTTCAGGATCCTGACTATGAGTCAGCCATAGGACTTGTTCATTCAAGATTCTCAACGAATACAACGCCATCATGGCTCAGAGCTCATCCGTACAGATACCTGTGCCACAACGGCGAGATCAATACAATAAGAGGAAATGAGGACAAGATGATCGCCCGTGAGGAGACCATGGAGTCCACCATCATGCAGGATGAGATGTACAAGGTTATGCCTGTTCTTGATCCGGATGGATCGGATTCAGCAAGACTTGACAACTGTCTTGAGTTCCTTGTACTGAATGGAATACCACTTCCTATGGCAGTCATGATCACGATCCCTGAGCCATGGGAGAACGATAGAGCCATGAGTCAGGAGAAGAAGGATTTCTACCAGTATTATGCAACCATGATGGAGCCTTGGGATGGTCCTGCTTCTATATTATTCACAGACGGTGAGCTCATGGGAGCAGTTCTTGATAGAAACGGACTGAGACCATCGAGATACTATATCACAGATGATGATTACCTTGTACTTTCATCAGAGGTCGGAGTTCTGGACGTAGATCCATCCAAGATCGTAAAGAAAGACCGACTCAGACCTGGCAAGATGCTTCTTGTCGACACAGTGAATGGACGTCTTATATCTGATGAGGAGATCAAGGAGAAATACGCGCTGGCAAAGCCTTACGGAGAGTGGGTAGACAGCAATCTTGTACATCTCGCTGATCTGAAGATTCCAAATATCAGAGTTCAGGAGTATACAGACGAGGAGAGAGCAAGACTTCAGAAGGCATTTGGATATACCTACGAGGATTTCAAGAATACCATATATCCTATGGCAGAGAAAGGTGCAGAGGCAATCAGTGCCATGGGGACTGATACACCACTTGCAGTTCTCTCGAACAGCCACAAGCCACTGTTCAACTTCTTCAAGCAGTTATTTGCACAGGTTACAAACCCACCTATCGATGCGATCAGAGAGGAAGTTGTTACATCCACATCGGTATATCTCGGAAAGGACGGAAACATCCTCGAGGAGAAGCCGGAGAACTGTCATGTGCTGAAGATCAACCATCCAATACTGACAAATACGGATCTTTTGAAGATCAAGAATATGAATGTACCGGGACTTAAGGTTGCGACACTTCCGATTCTTTATTATAAGAACACATCCATGGAGAAGGCTCTCGACAGACTGTTTATCGAGGCCGACAAGCTCTACAGGGACGGTGTAAATATCCTCATCCTCTCAGACAGAGGTGTGGATGAGAACCATGTTGCAATACCATCACTCCTTGCAGTATCAGCTATGCAGAAGCACCTGGTAAGAACCAAGAAGAGAACAGCGGTTGCGATCATCCTTGAGAGTGCTGATCCAAGAAATGTACACCACTTTGCAACACTTCTCGGATATGGTGCATGTGCAGTCAATCCATATCTGGCAATAGAGACGATCAAGCAGATGGTAGATTCGCATCTGCTGAACAAGGATTTCAATGCGGCTGTCGATGATTACAACAGTGCAATATGCCACGGAATAGTAAAGATCGCATCCAAGATGGGTGTATCAACGATCCAGTCATACATGGGATCACAGATATTTGAGTGTATCGGTCTTTCAAAGGACGTTGTGGACAGATACTTTACAAATACAGTAAGCCGTGTTGGCGGTTCTGGTATAAAGGAGCTTGAGAAGACAGTTGATGATCTTCACTCATCAGCATTTGATCCGCTTGGACTTAACACAAACCTTGCCCTTACAAGCATCGGTGCACACAAGTTCAGAAGCGGCAAGGAGGAGCACCTGTACAATCCTGTTACTATACATCTTCTTCAGGAGTCTACAAGGCGCGGCGATTACAAGCTGTTCAAGCAGTACACAGCAGCGCTCCACGATGAGCAGAAGCCATTCCACCTGAGAGGTCTCATGGACTTCAAGTTCGCTGACAAGCCGGTTCCACTCGATGAGGTCGAGCCTGCAAGCGAGATTGTGAAGAGATTCAAGACTGGTGCCATGAGTTACGGAAGTATATCACAGGAGGCACATGAGTGTATGGCCATCGCCATGAACGAGCTGGGCGGTAAGTCCAATTCAGGAGAGGGCGGTGAGTCGATAGAGAGACTTACGATCGGCAAGGATGGCAAGAATAGATGCTCAGCCATCAAGCAGGTAGCATCAGGAAGATTTGGCGTTACATCGAGATACCTTGTGAGTGCCAAGGAGATACAGATCAAGATGGCACAGGGAGCAAAGCCTGGAGAGGGCGGACATCTCCCTGGCGGAAAGGTATATCCATGGATCGCAAAGACAAGACTTTCGACACCGGGAGTAAGCCTTATCTCTCCACCACCACATCACGATATATATTCGATAGAGGATCTTGCACAGCTCATCTACGACTGCAAGAATGCAAACCGTGATGCGAGAATATCAGTAAAGCTTGTGTCTGAGGCTGGTGTAGGTACAGTAGCGGCCGGTGTTGCAAAGGCCGGAGCACAGGTCATCCTGATCTCAGGTTATGACGGAGGAACAGGAGCAGCACCTAACAACTCCATCCATTACGCAGGACTCCCTTGGGAGCTTGGACTTGCAGAGACACATCAGACACTTATCATGAATGATCTCAGAAATAAGGTCATCCTTGAGGCAGACGGTAAGCTGATGACAGGCCGTGACGTTGCGATAGCTGCAATGCTCGGAGCTGAGGAATTTGGATTTGCAACAGCACCGCTTGTAACAATGGGTTGTGTCATGATGAGGGTATGTAACCTTGACACATGTCCTGTCGGAATAGCAACTCAGAACCCAGAACTCAGAAAGAGATTCAGAGGTAAGCCTGAGTACGTGAAGAACTTCATGCTGTTCATAGCAGAGGAGCTTCGAGAGTACATGAGCAAGCTCGGCGTCAGAACAGTCGATGAGCTGGTTGGACGTTCAGATCTCCTCATGAGCAGCGACAGAGCAGATGAGAGAAATGTCATCCTTGATAAGATAATTAACAATCCTTATATAGATATGCCACAGAACAAGGTAAAGTATCACGAGAAGAATGTCTATGACTTCCAGCTTGAGAAGACAGTAGATATGAGAATTCTCATGAAGAAGCTTGGACCTGCACTTGAGAAGGGACAGAAGAAGAGCGTTGAGCTTGATGTGGTCAACACAGACAGATCTGTTGGAACGATATTCGGTTCAGAGATCACAAAGAAGTACGGCGAGTCACTTGATGAGGACACATACATCGTCAAATGCAACGGCGCCGGCGGACAGAGCTTTGGAGCATTTATTCCAAAGGGACTTACACTTGAACTGGTGGGCGACAGCAACGATTACTTCGGCAAGGGTCTGTCAGGTGGTAAGCTGATAGTTTATCCGCCTCGTTCAGTTAAGTACAAGCATGAGGATAACATCATCATAGGAAACGTTGCACTGTACGGTGCCACAAGTGGTAAGGCATTCATCAACGGTGTTGCCGGCGAGAGATTTGCAGTTCGTAACTCTGGTGCCACGGCGGTCGTTGAAGGTGTTGGCGATCACGGATGTGAGTACATGACAGGTGGTAAAGTAGTAGTCCTTGGAACAACAGGCAAGAACTTTGCAGCCGGAATGAGCGGTGGTATCGCATATGTACTTGATATGGGCAACGATCTGTACAAGAGACTTAACAAAGAGATGATATCCATAGAGGCTGTGACAGACAAGTACGAGGTGAGCGAGCTGAAGCAGCTCATCATGGATCATGTAAATTATACAAATTCAGAGATAGGCAAGAGGATTCTTGAGGACTTTGAGGGATATCTTCCAAAGTTCAAGAAGATCATACCAAAGGATTACAAGAAGATGATGAATATGATAGTTGCATTTGAGGAGAAGGGCCTGAGCCGCGAGAAGGCAGCTATCGAAGCATTCTACAAGGTTAAGAACGGAGGTAAGTAGGAATGGGAAAACCAACTGGATTTTTAGAATATGAGAGAAAGACAAGCGCAGAGCTTGCTCCTAAGGACAGAATCAAGAATTTCAATGAATTCCACACTCCGCTTAGCCGTGATGAGCAGAGAAAGCAGGCTGCAAGATGTATGGACTGTGGCGTTCCATTCTGCCAGGCAGGTATGAACATATGCGGAATGACATCGGGCTGTCCGCTGAACAACCTGATCCCAGAGTGGAATGATATGCTCTATAACGACAATCTTGAGCAGGCATTTGCAAGACTCAGCAAGACCAACTGTTTCCCTGAGTTTACAAGCCGTGTGTGCCCGGCTCTCTGTGAGAAGGCATGTACCTGTAACTTAAACGGTGATCCAGTGTCAGTCCGTGAGAACGAGAGAGCCATCATAGAGTATGCATTTGCAAATGACCTTGTAAATGATAAACAGCCAAAGGTTCACTCAGGCAAGAAGGTGGCAGTCATAGGTTCAGGTCCTTCGGGACTGGCCGTGGCAGACCAGCTGATCGGCAGAGGCCACGACGTGACTGTGTATGAGAGAAGTGACAGACCGGGTGGACTTCTCATGTATGGTATCCCAAACATGAAACTTGAGAAGCAGATCATAGACAGAAGAATAGATGTCATGAAGAAGAGAGGAATAAAGTTCGTACTGAACACAGAGGTTGCAACCGGAAAGGCATCTGCGAAGGCTGTGTGTCCGAAGGATGATCAGATGACAGGTTATCTTAAGAACAAGAACCTCAAGTATGTGAAGGCTGAGGATCTGCTCAAGGAATACGACGCAGTTGTGCTTGCCTGTGGTGCAGCCAATCCAAGAGATATAAAAGCACCTGGAAGGGATGCAAAGGGAATCTACTTCGCTGTTGATTTCCTCAAGACTACGACAATGAGCCTTGTAAATTCGGGCTTTGCTGACAAGCAGTTCGTGAACTGTAAAGGCAAGAATGTTCTCGTCATCGGTGGTGGTGATACAGGAAATGACTGTGTGGGAACAGCAGTCCGTGAGGGCGCTGTCAGCGTTACACAGCTTGAGATGATGCCAAAGGCACCTGATACAAGAACACCAGACAATCCATGGCCAGAATGGCCGAAGATCTGCAAGACAGACTACGGTCAGCAGGAGGCAATAGCAGTATACGGACATGATCCTAGAATATATGAGACTACAGTCAAGGAATTCATTAAGGACAAGGACGGAAATGTCAAGGCAGCCAAGTGTGTGAAGCTCGATTGGAAGAAGAATCCTGAGACAGGAAGAATGACTATGACAGAGATAGAGGGAAGCGAGTATATCGTTGACTGTGATGTGGTACTCATCGCAGCCGGATTCCTCGGATGTCAGACATATGTGGCAGAGAGCTTTGGCGTGGAACTCAACGAGAGAACAAATGTCAAGACTCCATGTCCAAACTCATATACAACAAATGTTCCAAAGGTATTCGTAGCCGGAGACATGCACAGAGGCCAGTCACTGGTCGTATGGGCCATCCGCGAAGGCCGCGAGGCCGCCATGGCAGTAGAAGAGCTGCTGCTCGGATACACGAATCTACAGTAAAGGATAGACGTATTTGGTTCGTTCCCTGAGTGAATTATAAAAAATATCCCTAATACCACAGATATTGAGGTGTTAGGGATATTTTATTCTTTAAAGCAGGTGGTTTACCGGCAGGTACATAGGAAGTCCATCCTTGTACTGAAGGGAAACCTCGCCGATTATAAGAGGTCTGAGATATGCTTCCATCTCAGGTGTGACGTCATTCTTCTCAGGTGTGATCCACTCAAGCGGAATTGTCTTAGCCTGGTTGGCGATGAGAGATACATTCTCAGGTTCAATGATCCACTGGTATGGATCGTTAGAAACTCGCTTGATCGTGGACATAACAGCAGTCATTCCCTCGGCGGCGTATTTTACAGCAGCCTGGCCAAGTGCAAATGACTCGTTGATATCTGTCCTTGAGGAAATATGCGCTGCACATCTCTGGAGGACATTGAGCTCGATGGAACGAACCTTTATATCCATTCTGTCCTTAACAAGACTCTCGAGAGCCTTGCCGGTTCCGCTGAGCTGGGCATGTCCGAACTTGTCTGCCACAGCAGAAGTTGCGCTGATGTAGTTGCCATCCTTATCATGTATACCCTCAGATACGGCCACGATGACACATCTTGAAGTCTTTAATACATTTTTGATGTCCTCTATAAACTGATCCTCATCGAAGTCTACCTCAGGAAGATATATGAGATGAGGAGCAGGACTGTAGTCATTTCTTGCCAGACAGGATGCAGCGGTGAGCCAGCCTGCATCACGGCCCATGATCTCCACGATGACAACACTTGGTATCTGGTAGATGTAAGTGTCGTGGGCAATCTCCAACATGGTGGATGCAACATACTTGGCTGCAGAGCCAAATCCCGGAGTGTGGTCGGTATGGCACAGGTCATTGTCAATGGTCTTAGGGATGCCGACGATCTTCACATCCGATCCGATCTTATTTGCATATTTGCTGAGTTTATCCACTGTATCCATAGAGTCGTTGCCGCCGATATAGAAGAATGCGGCAACCTGATATTCCTCAAATCTGTCAAATATTATCTCATAAGGTTTTGAGTCAACCTCAAAATCAGGAAGCTTGTATCTGCATGAGCCAAGGTACATTGCAGGGGAGAGCTCCAGAGTATTTACCAGAGGAAATTTTGAGAGGGCCATGAGGGACAGATCTATGAAATTATTGTCCAGCACTCCCTGGATCCCGTGAATTGCACCATAAACTCTGGTGAATTTGTTGCTTTTCTTAACTCCGTCTATGACACCTGCCAGCGAAGCATTTATCGCTACGGTAGGACCTCCTGACTGAGCTACTATACAGTTATCTTTCATTTTGTAAATCTCCTTTGAAAGGTTTTATTTTATTCTGGACTGCGCAGGAGTATGGTTATCTTTTTGCGGCCATAAACCATAAGTGCGTCCTTGATTATATCTTTGTTGGCATCGGTTGTGTGTATCTCAACAGTGTCCAGAAGCTTTTCGACATATGAGCACCAGAGGTCATAGATGATCTTCTGGTTCTTCTCACTGACAGGCGGAAGTGCAGCCTTTGCCTTTTCCAGATCACAGTCAGCATCTGTCATGTAAATGAATGAATCAGGTGTGAGTGCTTCCTCACCGTATGCTGCGACAAATATCTCTTCTGTCCTGACAAATCCACAGTCATACATCTCAACTATGAGATCGTGGATACATTCATCGATATTATCGAAATAGTGGTAGTAACGGAGCAGATGAGCCTGATTCTCGTCCTCAATGTCATCACGGTTTATCCAGTACCCCTTGCTCTGGCTCTGTTCCTCCCTGATAGCCTCTTCCTGCATGAGATCGAGATCTCTCAGTGCCTCCTCGCGCTTATCGGCAAGCTTTCTTCTGACATACACCACAGTGATGACTATGAGTGCAAGCAGAAATACTCCGAGCAATACGCCGAATAACATTTGTAAGCTGGTTTTATCCATTTGGTGAACACCTGCCTTTCATGTTTGGAAATAATTATAAATTCCCATAAGTATCTACATTCTAACACAGGTAAGATTGGTATTTCAAGAAGGCATATAATGTCAATTATAGTGGTTAAAGTTCACGTGAAAAATTCTTGCAAGAGATGTAAAGGTAAGGTATAATGTGCTCATAGCTGAGATGTATTAAGTCTCTTGTGATTTTGAACCTACATTTGAATAAACGGGATTCCTATATCATTGTTATTGAAGTCAAGCCTCGTTATATAAGTTCTAGTGGAAGGCAGATATACAATTGCGGTTGCCCACCTAGCGCTGCTAGGACTCAAAAGCAAGGGCGCATTTCAGTTTATTACACAAGATGAAGAAGCAGCATGTATATGCTGCTTTTTCTCTGTATGTGGATATATTTGCGGAGAAATGGAGACAGGGGAATGCGAATAGATCAGAGGAAGAAATGGTATCAGAAGATCAAATACAATAAGAATTTTAAGATAGTGAGTTTCATAACTATAATTCTGGTATGTGTTGTCGGATATATGATGATAACAGGTAAAAACAGAGTAGGCGAAGAGACTGATGATAACAACGATGGCAATTCAGTGGAGACCATAGTTATAGAAGCTCCGGATGATCCGCTGGGAGATCTGAAGCAATATGTTGAAGCCGACACGGACAGTACAGAGATCGCGGAGTATGACTACACAATTCAGGGAGCAGGAACTGTGGCTTCAAAGAAGAAAGAGGATAAAGGAAGCAGCTCGTCCGGCACCGACAGAACCAGCGGGGGTAGCGGCTATGGCGGATCGTCAGTAGTTATATCCGGTATGGAGAACAGTGTCAGAGTCATCCTGACAAATGGCGGAGATTATTATCAGAGCTATGTGGAATTTACCTGCAGTACAGGATTTAACGTGACGAGCGATGGCAAGAAGAAAACCTACAAGGCGGATGAATTTGTATCACTTGGCAGCGACAACAAGGCCTCATCCATCATAGTTGAGCCTGAGAGTTCGGATGGAATGATAACAGTATCGAGTCTCAGCAAATCAAGCGGCACCCCGAGGTATCACGGAGCCCTTGAGATAACAAAGGATTCGTCGGGATACATGATCATCAATCAGGTAGATATAGAACAGTATCTGTATGGGGTAGTGTCAAGTGAGGTTTCATCGAGCTACAGCCCGGAGGCGCTCAAGGCTATGGCAATCTGCGCCAGAGGATTTACATATAGAAAGCTTGGAAGTAACTACAGGGGATACAATGCAGACCTTGATGACACAACATCGTGCCAGGTCTACAATAACTTCCCTGAGACGGGAAATTCCATAGATGCAGTCCAGTCCACATCCGGAATTGTACCTACATATAACGGAGAGATCATAAATGCTGTATATTTCTCAACATCGTGCGGAACGACTACCACGAGTGACCAGGTGTGGGGCGGAAGCATGCCATATACCTGTACACGTATTCAGAATACGGCGCTGGACATCCCATATTTCAGCGATGAAGCGGCATTCAGGGATTTCATGGATGGCAAGACGGACACAGATGTGGTTGAGAGAAATCTTCCTATGTACAGGTGGACGGTTACATACACAGAAGATGAGATGAGAAATGCGGTTGAGACCGGCCTTTCAAGATGCTCGGATGTGTCTGCGACATCGGTTGGCAAGATCAAGTCAATAATGGTGACGGGAAGAGATGACAGTGGACTTGTGAAGGAAGTTACGATAACAGGCGACAAGGGAAGCGTGGTAGTCAGCGGCCAGAGCAATATCCGAGTTCTGTTCGCCACGGATGGCAAGGCTATAACAGAGCAGGATGGATCAGAGCTCACGGGCTGGACAGGCGTTCCAAGTAATTTCTACTATGTAAAGAAGGATAATGACACAGGACTCTACACACTTAAGGGCGGCGGATACGGACATGGAGTCGGAATGAGTCAGAATGGTGCAAATGAACTGGCAAAGCTGGGATATACTGCAGCGCAGATAATAAGCCATTATTACAACGGAGCAGTTCTCAGTTCGGTTGAAAAGTAACGGAGAGAATCACTAATTATGAAGTTAAAGAAGCGCATAGTGCTCATATACCATAAAGTCAGATTGTTTATGGCAGAGATGAATAAGGATCAGGTGGCGGCATTTGCGGCACAGTCTGCTTTTTTCCTGCTGCTGTCACTGTTTCCACTGGCGATGACGCTGCTTACATTTGTCAAATATCTGCCATTCACAGAGACCCAGGTGTTGGATATAATAAAGGAACTGTTCCCGAAGGAGATCAATTCCAATTTTGAATTCATGTTTGCAGAGATTTTCAACAGCAAGAGCTCATTGCTTGCCACCACAGCAACCATATTGCTCACAGTGTGGTCGGCGTCAAAGGGAACAATGGCTATAGGCCGCGGACTCACTTTCATGGCAGGCAAGGAGGACAGCGTCAATTATTTCCTCAGAAGAGCGATACACACTCTGTATACATTGATATTCTGTGTGATGCTGGTGGCGGTTATGGTCATATATATCCTCGGCGATGTAGTTGTGTCAAAAATGCTGGTGCGGCTGGATTCGGTGGAGAGATTCCAACTGGTGGATACCGTTGCGAATATCCTGTCGATCGTCAAGATAGCATTTGCCCCTACGGTTTTGTTTGGGGTTATGATCGTGGCATACTGGGCATTGCCGGTTGAGCGGGTGAGGATCAAGACCGCTGTGCCGGGAGCTGCATTTACGACCATACTCTGGATGCTTTTGTCATTTGGCGTATCAAGCTATATCAATATAGTGGGAATCAACACATATATGTATGGAAGCCTTGCAAGTGTGATATTGCTTGCGCTGTGGCTTTACATGTGTATGTACGTCATGCTGATAGGCGCGGAGATCAACAAATTCATGGATAATGGAATCCGGGGAATAAGAAGGCGTGCGCACAAGGCCGGGCGTAAGAAGAGACGACTTGAGAGGAAGAAAAAGCGTGCGGAGAAGAGGCGGATGCGAAAAAATCGACATTTAAAGATGGACGAAGAAGTTGATGTAGAAGTAGATAAATGAAATAAAAGCCTCCTATTCTGGTGGAGTGGCAATTGATATTTTGGTAACTAAGGGGGCAGTCACAGCAAGTCTAGCAACAGGGTATACATTGTCTACGCTTCTTTCAGATATAATAAGTAACTATGGAAGTACTGATATTAGGTCTGCTGGTATTGAAAACTGGGGGTATAGATTTAAATATGTAACAAATAGCAGTAAAGATGGATTTGATATTTATTTACTTACGTATAATAGTAAAGGAAGACTTGCAGATACAAAGAAAATAAAGAGTGAAAGATATAAAGCGATTTTGATATAAAAAGGAGAAAATATATGAGAGAAAAAAAAGCTATACTTCTGTTAGTGCTTAGTGCATGTTTGTTTGCAATCGATTTTATCTTAAAAGGAGATTTTGGTAAGGTGATGTTTTATATAATCTTATTGATAGGCTGGATATTACTTTTGGCATCAATTGCTTTACAAATAAAGAAAAAGAAACGGGAAGATGATTAAATAGGAGTATGGTACTCGTAAGGTTTATTTTCACAATCAAGTTATATAATATTTCTGAAAATTGAATTGTTGTTGATCATGACAGTATGACAAAAAAGATGTTGACTAACACCCACATGTAGGTATATTATCTCTACAGGCAGTGACGATGCAAAAGATACGTATGTCACCATCAGAGAGACCGGGTCAGCGGCTGAAAGCCAGGTCAGGTAAGAGTGCGTATTTAATTTCACATCAGAGCCACCACGGCTGAAGGATTGAAGATATCTGTTTTATCAGATGACAGATGTTGGTCTGTGTAGGTTGTGGCGTGTGACGTGCGACAAACGTCTAATGAGAGTCAGACATGGACAAGATACATAGAGTGTCTGGAATCAGGGTGGTAACGCGGATATAATTCGTCCCTAGTATGTATAACATGCTAGGGACTTTTGCGTTTACAGGGTGACAAGCGGCTGCGATGCGCGAGCTTGCTCGCATGCATCAGCAGACATTTGTCACCCGCGCGCGACATGAAACACGGAGCCCGGGAGGGCGGAGTGTGAATGCCGTGCAGGGATTGAGAGAGCGCGCAGCGCGGAGCAATCCCAGTAAACGCCAAAAAGAGGAATGAGCGCATAGCCCGATAGGGCGGAGCGCGAATTACTGTAGGAATTGCGGGAGCCGAGAGCGGAGCAATTTCGAGACTTATACACTAAGCAGAACACTAAATAGAAATGTATAAAAATCCCTAGAAATAGAAAAAGGAGAAACACGATGAGAGACAAGTTGGAAGCCATAAAGGCAGAGGCTCTTGCCAAGATCGAGAGCGCAGAGGTTGTATCGACACTTAACGATGTGAAGGTGGCGATACTCGGTAAGAAGGGAGAACTCACACAGGTTCTCAAAAGCATGAAGGATGTAGCACCGGAGGATAGACCAAAGGTAGGCCAGATGGTAAATGAGGCGCGTCAGGCCATCGAGACAGCCCTTGATGAGAAGACAAAGTCCATCAACAGGGCACTCCGTGCAGAGAAGATGAAGAGAGAGACCATAGATGTAACTCTTCCAGGAGTGAAGAAGCTTACAGGACACAGACATCCAAACCAGATAGCACTTGAAGATCTGGAGAGAGTATTCATCGGTATGGGTTACGAGATAGTTGAGGGACCAGAGGTAGAGTATGACAAGTACAACTTTGAGCTGCTGAACATTCCTGCAAATCACCCTGCAAAGGATGAGCAGGATACATTCTATGTTACAAAGGATATCCTCCTTCGTACACAGACATCACCTGTTCAGGCAAGAATCATGGAGAAGGGCAATCTTCCGATCAGAATCCTCTCACCTGGACGAGTATTCAGAGCTGATGAGGTAGATGCAACACATTCACCATCGTTCCATCAGGTAGAGGGACTTGTAATAGATAAGGGAATCACCATGGCTGACCTCAAGGGAACACTGGCGCAGTGGGCAAAGGAGTTCTTCGGTGAGAACACAAAGGTCAAGTTCAGACCTCACCACTTCCCATTCACAGAGCCTTCAGCAGAGTGTGATATCACATGCTTCAAGTGCGGCGGCAAGGGATGCCGAGTATGTAAGGGCAGCGGCTGGATAGAGATCCTTGGCTGTGGTATGGTTCATCCAAAGGTTCTCCGCGACTGTGGAATAGATCCTGAGGTATATTCAGGATTTGCATTTGGAATCGGACTTGAGAGAGTAACACTTCTCAAGTATGAGATAGATGACATGAGACTTCTCTACGAGAACGACATGAGATTCTTAGACCAGTTTTAAGTATGTGTCAAGTTTTCTGTGAAAACTTGACATGCAGCTCCAGCCATTTGCCGAAGGCAAATTTTGCATGGCTGGAGTTCAATGATAAATAGGAGGACAAATAGATGAATACACCAATTTCATGGATAAAGGCATATGTTCCTGATCTGGACGTGACAGCTCAGGAGTTTGTAGACGCCATGACTCTCTCAGGATCACATGTAGAGGGTTACGAACAGAAGGATAAGAATCTTGACAAGATTGTTGTCGGCAAGATTCTCACTATGGAGAAGCATCCGGATGCGGACAAGCTTGTAGTATGTCAGGTAGATGTTGGACAGGCGGAGCCTCTTCAGATCGTGACCGGAGCAAAGAATGTAAAGGTCAATGATCTCATCCCACTTGTACTTGACGGTGGTAAGGTTGCGGCAGCACACGGCGACAACAATGAGTACCCTGACGGAATCAAGATCAAGAAGGGCAAGCTCAGAGGCGTTGAGTCAAATGGTATGATGTGCGGTATAGAGGAGCTTGGTTCATCAAGAGACTTCTATCCGGAAGCACCGGAGGATGGCGTGTATGTATTCCCGGTGGAGTCAGGTGTGAAGCCGGGCGATGACGCTGTGAAGGCACTTGGACTTGACGATGTTGTTGTCGAATACGAGATCACATCCAACAGAGTTGATTGTTTCTCAATGATCGGTATGGCAAGAGAGGCAGCAGCTACATTTGACAAGTCATTTTACCCACCAGTGGTAACAAAGACAGGAAATGACGAGGACGTCAATGACTATATATCAGTAGAGGTAAAGGATCCTGACCTCTGCCCTAGATACACAGCAAGGGTTGTCAAGAACCTGAAGATCGGACCTTCACCAAAGTGGATGCAGCAGAGACTTGCTTCACAGGGAATCCGTTCGATCAACAACCTTGTCGATATAACAAACTACGTTATGGAAGAGTACGGACAGCCAATGCACGCATATGATCTCAGCACCATAGCCGGCAACAAGATCGTTGTTCGCCGTGCAAATGACGGAGATACATTTGTAACACTTGATGGACAGGAGAGAAAGCTCGACCATGACGTTCTGATGATCTGTGACGGTGAGAAGGAGATCGGTATCGCCGGAATCATGGGCGGCGAGAATTCCATGGTAACAGACAGTATCGATACACTGCTCTTTGAGGCAGCTTGCTTCGATGGAACAAATATCAGACTTTCATCGAGAAGAATTGGACTTGCAACTGATGCGGCAGCCAAGTTCACAAAGGGACTTGATCCAAATCTTGCAATGGAGGCAATAGACAGGGCATGTCAGCTCATCGAGGAGATGGGCGCAGGTGAGGTAGTCGGCGGAGCTGTTGACGTGTATCCAAATCCTGTACAGGACAAGAAGCTTCCATTTGAGCCTGACAAGATGAATGCGCTTCTCGGAACAGAGGTTGAGCCTGAGAAGATGCTGTACTACTTCGGCAGACTTGGTCTCACATACGATGCAGAGACAAACACTCTGGATGTGCCAAGCTTCAGACAGGATCTGAACTGCATGGCAGATCTGGCAGAGGAGGTTGCAAGATTCTACGGATACGACAACATTCCTGTATCACTTCCAAGAGGTGAGGCAACAGTTGGTAAGCTCCCATACGACCAGATGATCAATGCCATCGCAAGGGATGTCCTTGAGGCAAATGGTTTCTCGGGCGGTATGTGCTACTCATTCGAGAGCCCTAAGGTATTTGACAAGCTGCTCCTGCCTGCTGACAGCGAGTTCAGAAAGACAGTTACAATAGCAAATCCTCTCGGTGAGGACTTCAGTATCATGAGAACAGTATCACTGAACGGTGTTCTCACATCACTGGCAACAAATTATAATAGAAAGAACAAGATCGCAAGACTTTATGAGTTCGGAAATGTATACCTTCCAAAGTCACTTCCACTCACAGAGCTTCCAGAGGAGAGAATGAAGCTGACTATCGGTATGTATGGTCAGGGAGATTTCTTTGATCTCAAGGGAGTTCTCGAGGAGCTTACAGACAAGGTTGGACTTAAGGGTCAGGTGACATACGAGCCTGAGTCGGAGTACACATTCCTTCATCCGGGCCGTCAGGCAAAGCTCAAGAAGGGCAACCTGACAATTGGATTTATCGGACAGGTACATCCTGAGGTATGTGACAACTACAACCTTAAGGGGGAGGTATATGTTGCAGTTATAGATATGCCTACACTGGTTATGCTGTCAAGCTTCGACATCAAGTATGAAGGAATTGCAAAGTTCCCTGGAAGTACAAGAGATCTGAGTCTTGTTGTGGACAAGGAAATATTTGTCGGACAGATAGAGGAAGTCATAAAGAAATGTGGCGGCAAGCTGCTTGAGAGCTACAAGCTCTTCGATGTATACGAGGGTGAGCAGATCGCAAAGGGCAAGAAGTCAGTGGCTTACACAATGACATTCCGTGCTAAGGATAGAACACTTGAGACATCAGAGGTCGATGGAATCATTGCCAAGATCCTCAAGGAGCTCGGCAAGCTCGGAATCGAGATCAGAGCGTAATAGTTGATAACCACTGCCGGGAAGCCGCATGTGGTGTAGATCTGGTTTAGCATGATCGATATTATATATTTTAAATACCACCTGGTAACAGATCGTAAATGAGGTGTACCCCAGAAGGTCTGTTACCGGGTGGTATTTTTATGTTGAACGCTGAGAGGCGGGATGGTAAGGTATGTAAAAGGATTTTTACACTGTATCCGGGGCAAGGACAAAGCCTTTTGATGGAAAATATGTGATATGGGTGTTAGCATTTGCTCAGATAGAGAACTCAGAGTGATTGATAAAGGAGGTAAAAGAGGAAAAAACATGGAGATTGGAAATAAGATAAAGGAAGCGAGAAATGGAGCTGGGTTAACCCAGGATCAGGCTGCTGAGAAGATTATGGTTTCGAGGCAGACGATATCCAACTGGGAAAATGGAGTTTCCCATAGTTAAAGATACAACACCAAAGATAACGAATCCACGCTTATATGATACTGCATGAAAAAAGGT
>ULQI01043822.1_pt1 | contig 30719 bp, 18 predicted proteins | sample 1954261 | NCBI WGS metagenome assembly ULQI01 (sample SAMEA4835650, study PRJEB28245) | human gut metagenome | biome: gut microbiome; material: fecal sample | place: Denmark | collected 2008 | reverse complement strand
AAAATTTTTTACACTTCTATTACTTCTTTATCACACATCAGTAAAGCTTCCCGGACTGCAGCAGGAACTTTTAGAGGCGGTCGCAGCAGTCGGAAAACCGATTGTGCTCACCGTGCTGGCGGGAAGTGCACTGGATCTGTCGTGGGCGCAGGAACATGCACAGATACGGGCAATACTGGATTGCTGGTACCCGGGAGCGAGAGGTGGAAAAGCAATCGCAGAGGCATTGTTCGGAGAATTCTCTCCGTGCGGAAAACTGCCGGTTACCTTTTATGAAGGAACGGAATTTCTTCCGGATTTTACGGATTATTCCATGGCAGAACGTACTTACCGGTATACGGACAGACATGTGCTCTATCCGTTTGGATATGGTCTTACCTATTCGCAGATCCGTTATTCTGATGCACATGCAGATGTCACAGATTTTGGAATACTGGAGCCGGTAACGGTGCATGTAACGGTGGAGAATACCGGTACCTACCCGGTACAGGAAGCGGTACAGGTATATGTCAGATTCAGTGAAAGAGAAGCTTACGATCCCGGCTATCAGCTGAAGGGAATCCGGTCGGTTGCACTGGAATGTGGGGAAAAGAAAGAGGTTTGTATCACCCTTTCTCCGCGTGATTTTGCACTGATCTCCGAGGAGGGAAAATGTCTGGTACACCCGGGAAGCTATGAGATCGCAGTCGGAGGGCAGCAGCCGGATGAGAGAAGCAGCCGTCTGACCGGACAGACGGTGAGCACACTTTTTATATGCAAAACGGGAAATGTGACGGAAGTGGAATACTGATGCTGCCGGTATCCGTTGCACTCGATGAAAAACAATGTTAGTATAAAAATACTGGGAGAGGATATGAAGAGAATTCTGCATGCGGTTGAAGTCTGGATGGATGACTTTAAAATAAAAAATAAATTTTATATCCTGTATATCTTGTGCGTGCTGGTTCCGCTGATTGTGACGGACAGTGCGGTATTTTCTGTTGTCATGAAGTCTGAGCGGGAAGCCAGAGAGCATGAGATGGCGAATATTGCCAATGCAGTTGCATACAGTATTTCAAATACGGTCAACAATGCAGCAGAGATCGGGAAGAGTATTTATACGAGCAAATATATTAACCGTTTTTTGGCGAATACCTACAACGATCCGTTGGACTATGTGGTGAGTTATCAGGATTTTTTTAAAGATACCCTGTTTGAGAGCGGACTTGGCATGAACAACATGGTAATCACGATGTATGCGGATAATGACACGATCGTGAATGGGGGAAAGGTATGTAATATGAAGGAAATACGCGGTACAGAAGTGTACCGCTATTTTCAGGATAACGGATTGAATAAGGGATTATATTTCCAGTATGATGACAGCAGGGCACCTTCGGTGGAGCCGCAGAGACGGATGCTTTTTTTCCAGAAGCTGGACTTTTATGCGGAAAATAATATGGAAAAGGTGCTGCTGATCAACATCGATTACAGTGCAGTAAACCGGACATTAGAGAAAATGAATTATGACACGGATGTATTTATCTGCCAGGGAGATAAGATTGTCTTATCAAATGGCAGATATTCCAGTATCGGAAAGGAATTTCAGACATTTGACCAGACGGGCAGGGTCGGATACTGTCAGGAACTCGAGTTTTATGGAATGGATCTGGATATTTATGTCATGCAGCCCAAACGCCAGCTGTGGACGGAAATCCGGAAAAACCTGCCGCTGATTGGATTCTTAATTGTTGTAAATGCGATTCTTCCACTCCTTCTGGTGCGGGGATTTAACCGGTCATTTACGCAGAGAATCAGCGAACTCAGCAAAGTGTTTGAGACAGTCGGCGGGGAACATCTGGTGCCGATTTCGTATGTGCGTGGAAAAGATGAGATTGGAAGCCTGATGCGCAATTACAACCGCATGGTTGCGAGAACAAATGAACTCATTCAGATTGTGTATAAGAATAAGATTAAAGAGCAGGAGATGCTGGTGGAAAGACAGAATGCAGAACTGCTCGCGCTGCACAGCCAGATCAATCCGCATTTTCTGTTTAATGCGTTGGAGAGCATCCGCATGCACAGCCTGTTGAAAAACGAATATGAGACGGCAGACATGGTGGAAAAGCTGGCGCTGATGCAGCGTCAGTATGTGGAATGGGGAAACGACAGTGTCGAGATCCGCAGGGAAATGGAATTTGTGAGAGCGTATCTGGGGCTTCAGAAGTATCGGTTTGGAGAGCGGTTAAGTTACAGTCTTGAAGTGGAAGAGGATTGTCTGGACATTAAAATTCCCAAAATGACAGTTGTCACCTTTGTGGAAAATGCCTGTGTACATGGAATTGAGGCAAAGACAGCTCCCGGCTGGATTTTTGTGCGGATCTGCCAAAAGCAGAAGGCACTTTATCTGGAAGTGGAAGATACCGGATGCGGCATGGACGCCTCCCAGATGCAGGAATTAAAAGAGCGCATGCTAAACGCCAGCATTGATATGCTAAAGGATGGCGGAAGAGTGGGAATCATCAATGCATGTCTGCGGCTGAAAATGGTATTCGGGGAGCAGGTGGCATTTGATATAGAGGGGGAGCAGGGTGTCGGTACGACAGTGAGTATCCGGATGCCATTGTAGAGAAGGGAAGGAAAAAGATGGGGGAAGCATTGTTAAAGGTATTGCTCGTGGATGATGAGCCGTTTATATTACAGGGACTGAAGATACTGATTGACTGGGAGCAGGAGGGATTTGAAGTTGTTAAGACGGCGGCAAACGGAGAGGAAGCACTGGAATATCTGCGCGGGGAGCAGGTAGATCTCATTATTGCGGATATAAAAATGCCGGTCGTCACAGGACTGGAACTTCTGGAGAAAATCCGCGGGGAAAAGATTTCCGATGCACATTTTGTAATCCTGAGCGGATATGCAGATTTTGAGTATGCGAGAAAGGCGATCCGTTACGACTGCACAGATTATATTTTGAAACCGGTAGACCGGGAAGAATTGCTGAAGGTGCTGAATAAAGTCCAGGTATTGCGAAGGGCGGACAACCAGAAGAAGCAAAGCAGCCGGGAAATGGAGCAGGCGTATCTGTCCAGACATCTGATCGCATTGATTCAGGGAAAGTTTGACAGTGTGAATCTGGAGTATGTGAAGTCGCATATGGATGGGGCATCCGGTATACGGTATGTAGAGATTCAGATGGATGATGACGGCAGAGCTGAGGAAATATCAGATAAGGAAAAACGAGGCTTTCAGCGGCAGCTGTACCAGTATTGTATTGAGTTCCTGGGACCTCATGCATCACATTGTGTCTTTGATGTCTCAACGCATGAGAAGATTTATGACATCGGGTTATTGTATTGTGATGCGTTTGCAAAGGAGCAGGGGATTGATGGGAAAACATATCTGAACCGGTTTCTTGAGTATCTGATTGCTAACATGCACCAGCCGGTCATCATGCTTGTAGGGAAAAAGGTGCAGGATATCAGCAACATTGCCAGATCTTATGGAAATGCGTGTATGCTCCGGTCTTTTCAGGGATTCCGCGCAAAAAAGCCGATCTATTACTATGAGGAGGAAGTGCAGGTTACTTCCGGAGGAATTGTTTTATGCAAGAGCAGTCTGGATCGTCTGTTAAAAGCTGTGGAGCAGAACAACCATGTAGAGATACGGAGTGCGATTGAGCAGTTTTACGGGGAGATGATAAGCAGGGAAATGACCGGTGAGACGATGAATCTGAACATCAATTATCTTCTGTTTCAGCTGATCCATCTGGCGAGTGAGCAGGATGATGGGGTAAATCAGGAAGAGATTCTGCGCCTGATCAGTGAGAGCAGCTTTGAAAAGGGGGTAATGCGCGGCAGCAAGGCGCATCTGACCCGGTTTGCATGTGAATACGGGGACTATCTGTCGCAGCTTCGCAAAAATGTATCCAGAGGAGTGCTAGGAGAGATTGAGCGTGAGATCCGGGAAAACTATGCAAAGAATATCACATTAAAGAGCCTGAGTGAAAAATATTACGTCAACAGCGCATATCTGGGACAGCTGTTCCGTAAGAAAAACGGGCAGTCATTCAAAGATTATCTGAATAATTACAGAATGGAACGGGCAGCGGATCTGCTGTTACATACCGATAAGAAGATTGTCGAGATTGCGGAGGAAGTCGGGTATCATGATCTTGATTATTTTGTGAACCGTTTTATTCTGGTAAAAGGCTGTACACCGGCGAAGTTCCGGCGTGAGGCATAAAGGAAATACGGCAAGTTCAAAAGCAGGGCAAAGTATGGAAATAAGAACCTATACTTTGCCCTGCTTTTATCTATACTTCCTCCAATTGTCTGAATCTGCCAGAAAGGTAAAATAGTATTATCAAATAGGGAGGTAGTTACAAGATGAAGAGAAGGAAACTTATCAGTGTATTGCTGGCAGCCACAATGATGGCAGCCATGTTTGCCGGATGCGGGAGTGATGCGGCATCGACAGACGCAAAGGAAAACGCAGACGGTGCAGACAGCACGGAAGCCGGTGGGGTAAAAGAATTTACGGCTTTTTTTGCAGTTCCCGGTTCAGAGATCAATGACGACAATGAGATTCAGCAGATCATTGCCGATAAGACCGGCGTGAAAGTGAAGGAAACATGGCTGACCGGACAGACGGCAGAGGAAGCTGTCGGCATGATGATCACCGGTGGTGAGCTGCCGGACTTTATCTGCGGGGGAAGCGGACAGTCACAGCTCTATGATGCAGACGTTCTGGTAGCACTCAATGATTATCTGGATGATTATCCGAATATCAAAAACTTCTTTACACAGCAGCAGTGGGATCAGCTTCGCCAGGACGACGGACATATCTACTGGATACCGCAGTTCAGCAATATCAAGGGAGAAGAGAAGGTTTGTACACACAACGATGAGGCATTCTGGATTCAGGCCAGGGTATTAAAATGGGCGGATTATCCGGAGATCCGTACCATGGATCAGTATTTTGATCTGATTGAGAGATATAATGAGGCAAATCCGACCATGGAAGACGGAACAGAGAACATTCCGTATACGATTCTCTGCGATGACTGGAGATATTTCTGCCTTGAGAATGCGCCGCAGTTTCTGGATGGATATCCAAACGACGGCTCCTGTATCGTAGATCCGGAGACATTGACGGTGATCGATTATAATACGACGGATACCGCAGTAAAGTATTTCCAGAAATTGAATGAAGAATATCAGAAGGGAATTGTAGATCCGGAATCCTTTACACAGACCTATGATGAGTATATTGCCAAACTGTCAACCGGACGTGTACTTGGCATGATTGACCAGTGGTGGGATTTTGCTTACACTGCGGGAGATGCAATCAAGCAGGCAGGGCTGGATGCACAGGGATGCGATTACATTCCGCTTCCGATTACCATTGATGAGAGTGTCAAAAACCAGTGGCACTGTTCCGGCGGTGTGTTAAATGTATCAGACGGTCTTGCGATCACCACAAGCTGTGAGGATGTGGAAGCTGCACTGCAGTTTGTAGATGACCTCCTCTCACAGGATATTCACAACCTGCGTTTCTGGGGAGTGGAAGGCGTTGACTATAATGTGGATGACAACGGTGAATTTTACCGCACAGAGGAGCAGAGAACCAGAGCGGTTGACACTGCATACAAAGCATCCCATACCTGTACCTATTCTTATTTTCCGCAGTATTCCGGTACAAGTGATGACGGAATCAATGCGAATAAGCCGGATGGACAGGCGAATGAATTCTTTGACGGATTAAATGATGATGTAAAAGAAGCATTTTCTGCTTATGGCGCAGAGACCTATGTGGATATGATCGGAACAAATGAAGCTCCGGGTGCATGGTATCCGATGTGGTCCTATTCAAACAGCTTCACTACCGATACGGAAGGCGGTATGGCATGGAATAAGATCGGTGAGATCAAGCACGAGTATCTCCCACAGGTCGTGATGGCAAAAGATTTTGACGCGGCATGGGCAGAGTACATGGATGCATACAACAGCTGCGATCCGGGTGCGTTTATCGGTGAGTTACAGACAGAACTTGATAAGAGAATGGAAGAAGCAGCGAAATACGAATAACACATAAAATGAAATTGGAAACAGGCAGATGCAAGGAAGATTTCATCTGCCTGTTTTTTTAAGGAGTGGGGTATGGCTTTGACGAGAACAAGATCCAAAGAAAAAGAAAATCAATATAAAGCAAAGATCACCTGGAAAGAAATAAAGAGACAGAAAGTTCTGCTGTTCTGGAGTGGTGTGATGGTAATCTATGGCATCATTTTCTATTACCTTCCACTGGCGGGATGGGCGATGGCGTTCCAGAATTATAAGCCAAAGCTTGGAATTTTCCACTCTGAGTTTGTGGGACTGCAGAAGTTTCAGACCTTATTTTCGGATATGACATTTATCCGTGTCATCCGGAATACGCTTGCGATGGGTGTGATAAACCTGGTTGTGACATTTGTGACTGCAATCGCATTTGCCATTCTTTTGAATGAGATAAAATCACATGGCGGGAAAAAGGTTGTCCAGACCATCTCTTATCTGCCACATTTCCTGTCCTGGATTATCGTAACGGGAATTCTGCATGATATGCTCTCAGGAAGCGGAATCATCAATGAGATATTGATGAATCTGCATGTGATTACACAGCCAATCAATTTTTTTGCACATCCGAATTATTTCTGGCCGATCGTCGCGTTTGCCAATGTGTGGAAAGAGACAGGATGGAATGCCATTATTTACCTGGCAGCCATCACATCCATTGATCCTTCTTTGTACGAAGCGGCTTCCATTGACGGTGCGGGAAGATGGGCAAAAATCAAATACGTGACACTTCCGGGAATCAAACCAACGATTATGATTCTTCTGTTAATGAATGTAGGAAATGTATTAAATGCAGGATTTGAGATTCAGTATCTTCTTGGAAACGGACTGGTACAGAAGGTATCCCAGACGATTGACATCTATGTACTTAAATGGGGCATCAGCCAGGGGGATTACTCCATCGGTACGGCCGCAGGTATTTTTAAGAGTGCAGTAAGCATCATTTTGATTGTGATTGCGAACCAGATCGCAAAGCGCAATGGAGAAGAAAGGTTATTCTAAGGAGGTCAACAGTATGCAGCAACTGGCAGGAACAAAAAAAAGAAGAAAGAAAACAGGGTCCTTTGATGCATTCCCACTTGTAAATGGAATCATTATGTTTATCATTGTGGTTATCACATTATATCCGGTACTCAACACGCTTGCAATTTCATTAAACGATGGTACGGATGCCCTGCGGGGAGGCATCTATCTGTGGCCGCGAAAGTTTACATGGAAAAATTATATTACGGTATTGCAGAAAGACAACCTGATTACAGGCGCGTATATCACGGTAGCAAGAACCGTGATCGGAACTGTGCTGGCATTGGCTGCAAATGCGATTCTGGCATTTGTTGTCAGCCGGAAACGATTTCTGTTTAAGAGAAGCCTGTCTCTGTTCTGGGTAATTACGATGTATGTGAATGGAGGTATGATACCGACATTTCTGCTTTACAAAGGACTGGGACTTACCAACAGCTTCTGGGTGTATGTAATTCCGGGAATGGTGAGTGCATTTAACATGCTGGTGATCCGCACCTATATGAACGGAATTCCGGACAGTCTGGAAGAATCTGCACAGCTGGACGGCGCAGGTTATACAACGATCTTTCTGAAAATATACTGTCCGCTGTGCAAGCCGGTATTTGCAACGGTAGCATTATTTGTCGCCGTCGGACAGTGGAATTCCTGGTTTGATGCCATGCTGTACAACCGCATGAATTCAAATCTCACAACTCTGCAGTATGAGCTGATGAAACTGCTGTCATCCGTCACGAATCAGGGAACTACAGCGGAGGCGATGAAGAATGCAGTGGGAACCGTCACGCCGACATCTGTGCGATCCGCCGCGACGATACTCACGATGCTGCCGATTATCTGTATCTATCCGTTTTTACAGAAATATTTTGTCACCGGTCTTACACTCGGTGGCGTAAAAGAATAATTCCATATAAAAGCGAAGGAGCGTATGCAATCCCATCTTGCCGGTGTCCCTTAAAAACAGTATAATTGACTGGAAAAGAGGGAAAACAGATGAAAAAGAGACTGGCAGAAGGAATGACCTTAATGGTACTGCTTCTGGTGCTGTGGAACATGGCGGCACACACAGACCGCATGGCAGAAGCACAGATAAAGCATTTTACGGCCTTTTTTCCGACGGAGGGAAACAGCCTTGAATATGGAAATATCATGAAAGCGAAGATTGCAGAGGTTACAGGAGCAGAGTGTGAAGAACTCTGGCTGTCCGGTCAGACCAAGGAGCAGGCGCTCAATTCATACATCGCCAGCGGCAGATATCCGGACTTCATACAGGGGGAAAAACCTTATACGAAGCAGAGGCATTGATTCCGATTGATGAGTACTGGGAGGAATATCCCAATATCCGGCAATACATGACGAATGAGCAGTGGGATATGCTGCGCCAGGAAGACGGACACATTTACTGGATTCCACAATTCGGGGTGACAAATGGAAAAAGCAGCGATGTGATCCATGACGGGGAAGCATTCTGGATTCAGACGAGGGTTTTAAAATGGGCAGGATATCCGGAAGTTCATACGGTAGAGCAATATTTTGATCTGCTGGAGGCTTATGTGAATGCCAATCCCATGATGGAGAACGGAACCAGGAATATACCATTTACGGTTCTTAGCGATGACTGGAGATATTTCTGCCTGGAGAATGTGCCGCAGTTTCTGGATGGATATCCCAATGACGGCTGCTGCATGGTCGATCCGCAGACCTTTCAGGTGATGGATTACAACACGACAGAGACGGCGCGGGCTTATTTTGAAAAATTAAATGAAGAATATCGTAAGGGGATACTGGATGCGGAGGCGTTCACAAACAGCTATGAAGAGTATCTGAATAAGCTGTCCACCGGAGCGGTCCTTGGAATGGTGGATCAGTGGTGGCAGTTTTACTATGCGATTTATCCGGCATATGACAGACAGAAATTGAGTGAGCAGGGATGCGATTATGTACCGCTTCCAATTACGATGCAGGAGGGGGTGGAGAACCAGTGGCATGTCGAGAGAGCGGCATCTATCGATACGTCCTCCGGCCTGTCGGTTACGGTCTCGTGTGAAGACATAGACGGTGCCTTACAGTTTGTGAATGATCTTTTAAAGCCGGAGGTGGAGATTCTGCGTTTCTGGGGGCAGGAAGGAACGGACTACTGCGTGGATGAGGAAGGGGTTTTCTATCTGACGAAGGAACAGTCAAAGCGTTTTTCGGATGATCTGCTGGCATCGGACTATTTTTGCTATTACTCGTATTTCCCGCGTTGGGAGGGAATGCTTCCGGATGGGAAAAATGCTTTTTCACTGGAATACCAGCCGGCAGAATTTTTAAAAAGCCAGCCGGGGGACGTCCAGGAATGTCTCAGGGCGTATGGCTGTGAAAGCTATGTGGATATGATTGGGAATCATAAGGCACCGGGAAACTGGTATCCGATGTATTCTTATGCTACATCGCTTTCTGATGCCACAGAAGCAGGAATGATATATGAGCAGATCAATGAGACCAAGCACGAGTGGCTTCCGCGGGTTATTATGGCAGAGGATTTTGATACAGCCTGGCAGGAATACATGGATGCATACAATGCCTGCAATCCACAGATTTTGATGGAGGATCTGCAGCAGGAAGTGATGCGCCGCATCTGCCGGTAGAACCTTTCATTCTATACGATATTCTCGCAGAAGATCTTAATAGAATGGGAGGTTTTTTTTATGGGGACAGAACTTAACCAGGCGCTGGTGCAGCAGGCACTTTCGTTTGCGCCGGAGACAACGGAAGAACGGCAGGCGGTGAAGGTGTGGGAAGATGGGACGGTAGAATTCTATCTGTATGCACCGACGGCTGAGACAGTGGAAGTGGCGGGTGTGGGAGGTTATTTTGATGCGGCACCGCTTGCACTCCTGCCGGATGGAAACGGAGGGTTTTACAGGAAGATAGAGAATTTCCCGCGAGGAATGCACTATTATCACTGGTTTGTGGACGGAGTGAAACTGTTTCATCCGAAAGCCGGTTTTTCTTATGGCTGCTTTGAGACAATCAACACATTTGAGGTGCCGGAGCGCGGAGCAGAATTTTACTATCTGAAAGAGGTACCGCATGGAACGGTGCATCTGGCAAAGTACGCATCCGGTGTAAACGGTCACCTGAAAGAATGTTATGTATACACGCCTTATGGAAGCCAGAAAGATCCCAGCCGGCGGTATCCGGTCTTATATTTACAGCATGGTGTCGGTGAAAATGAGACGGGATGGATCTGGCAGGGGAAGCTGAATTACATCATGGACAATCTGATCGCGGAGCATAAATGCAGGGAAATGATCGTGGTGATGAGCTGTGATTATGCGTTTATCGAGGGTGAGGAGGCAGTTTTCTTTCCCGGGGATTTTGACAGAGAGCTGATGGAGGATCTGATTCCTTATGTGGAAACACATTTTCCGGTAAAACGGGGCAGAAATTACCGGGCACTGGCAGGTCTTTCACTGGGGTCTGCATTGGCGGCAAGAAGTGTATGCAGGCACCGGGATAAATTTTCGGCACTTGGAATGTTTTCCGGGGTATCGCTTTATGACGCAGAGAGGATCTGCACGGATGAGGCAGAAAAACCGGATGTTGTGTTTTTCTCCTGCGGGAGCAGGGAAGAGGAGATTTCGCGCGGAATAGAGGATATCTGTAAAAAAATGCGCGAATCAGAAACGCTTTGCGTAAAGAAAGTATATGAAGGCTATCATGAATGGCATGTCTGGAGAAAGAGTCTGAGAGATTTTGTGCCGCTTCTGTTTTGTGGCGCAGAGACTGTGGAAGAAACGGCATCTGCATGCTGCATGGAGCGCCGCCTGGATGAAAAACAGCTGTCCGTCCAGAGCATGGAGGAGCAGATGCTCTTTTTTGATCCGGTACACCGGCAGATCCGGTTTGAAACGGATGCGCAGGGGAGACCAGCAGGGAAATATCCAAAGACCATACCGGGCGTAAAAGTGTGCAGTGACGGCACGGCAGAATTCTATCTGGAGGCACCCGGTGCGGCTCGTGTGGAAGTCTGTCTTAAGGAGAAGCATGAGATTTTGGCTGCGTTAACGGAGCAGCAGCCAGGAATATGGCGAGGAAAAATAGGAGGACTTTCTGCCGGCTATCATGAGGTACATTTTATCGTCAACGGCGTGGAGACGATTCATCCGGAAGTTCCGGCAGGGTATGCCGGATATAACGGGGAAGGCAGTTTTGCATGCAATTATTTTGAGATTCCGGAACCGGAGTTCTGTTATCCGCAGCTGGCGAATGTGCCGCATGGCATGCTTCATATGGAATGGTACCGGGAGGAAGAAAATGGCGGATACCGCCTGTGTTATGTGTATACACCGGCAGGATATGAGAAGCATGCAAAACAGAGGTATCCTGTTCTTATTGTGGAGAGCTTTCGGTGGGAGAGCGAATGTGTGTGGATTCATCAGGGAAAAATCGCCAACATGGCTGACCGGCTTATCGCAGAGGGAAAAATGACGGAAATGATTCTTGTGATGCAGAAGTGCAGCAAGCGGAAAGAAGCGAGGATTCCGGAGGAGATCATTCAAAAATATCGGGTGATACCGGGAGAAGAGCATCAGGCGACGATAAAGGCACAGGATGGATTTGACTGGACATCCCGCAGGCATCAGCTGGCAGAGCAGCTGAAGAACTCTTTCCGATAAGGAGAAGGATTGAAAATATGGAAGAGATTATATTTTGGGTGGAAGATGCAGCAGATTCCGGGGTAAAGAAGATAGCGGATAAAGTTGCTGGCGATGTGGAGCTGGTAACGGACAGACGCCCGCGGGTGCTGTACGGCACATCACAGGAAGAACTTGCGGATGTGGCAGAACGGGCAGAGACTGTGATTGTTCCGGCTACGGTTGGAAAAAGCAGGCTCCTGGAGCAGATGGAGGAAGAAAAGAGAATCGGTCTGGAACAGATCCGGGGAAAACGGGAGTGTTATGGCTGGTTTTTCCTGAATGATCCAGAATGGCACGGAACACAGATTCTTCTGATTGCAGGGAGCGATAAGCGTGGAACGATCTACGGACTGTTTCATCTGTCAGAACTTCTGGGCGTATCTCCGTTTGTCGACTGGTGTGGTATCAGGCCGCCTCACCGTGAGCATGTGGGACTTCGTGCATCGATGGCGTGTGTGGCGGGAGAGCCGTCTGTAAGATACCGCGGTTTTTTTATCAATGATGAATGGCCGGCATTTGGAACATGGTGCAACCGGCGCTTTGGGGGATTTGGGACTTCGGTTTATGAGCATGTGTTTGAACTGCTGCTAAGGCTCAAAGGGAACTATCTGTGGCCGGCGATGTGGAGCGCCAGATTTGGGGATGACGGCCCGGGACTTGCAAACGCAAAGCTGGCAGACGAATACGGAATCATTATGGGAATGTCGCATCATGAGCCGTGTCTGAGACAGGGGGAGGAGTATAAGTACCTGCGCGGAAAAGATTCGGTATATGGCGATGCATGGAATTTCCGGACGAACCGGGAAGGCATCATTCGGTTCTGGAAAGACGGACTGCTTCGGAGAGGAAAATTTGAAAATGTGATTACCCTGGGCATGCGTGGAGAGGCGGATACGGCAATTCTCGGAGAAAAAGCAACATTGGAAGACAATATTGAACTGCTGCGCGATGTGTTAAAAACGCAGAATGAGCTGATCCGGGAGTGTGTGGATGAGGACGTAAAGCGTGTCCCGAGAATGCTTGCTCTCTACAAGGAAGTGGAAGCGTTTTTTTATGGAAATGATCAGACAGCGGGGCTGATGGGATCGGAAGAACTGGAAGATGTTATTTTACTGCTGTGTGATGACAACTATGGAAACCTTAGGACACTGCCGACAAAGGAGATGAGGACGCATAAGGGCGGATATGGGATGTACTATCATCTGGACTATCACGGCTGGCCCATTTCCTATGAATGGATCAACAGTTCGTACCTTCCGAAAATCTGGGAACAGATGACAACGGCATATGAATTCGGGGTGCGGGAACTTTGGATTGTCAATGTGGGGGATATTGCAACGCAGGAGTTCCCACTGTCGTATTTTCTGGATATGGCATATGATTTTGGACGCTGGGGAAGTGGTGCCGTCAATCAGACCGCAGAGTATACCAGACAGTGGACGAGGCAGCAGTTTGGAAGCTTTACGGAGGAAATACAGGAACAGATTGCGGACGTTCTGCAGGGATATACCAGATTGATACAAAAGAGAAGACCTGAGGCAATGCATGCAACGGTGTATCACCCGGTGCATGGAAGAGAAACGCAGGATACACTGGAGGAGATTAAACGGATACTTACGGAAGCGGAGCGTGTGTATGCGTGGGTGAAGGAACATGCGCCGGAATACGAAGCGGCGTTTGTGGCGCTCATCTATTACCCTGCGGAAGGAACACTGAATCTGACCAGGATGCATCTTCTGGCAGGGATGAATCAATATCTGGCAAAGCTTGGAGCACTTCACGCGAATGATTACGGGGATGCGGTAGAACAGTGTCTGAAGCGTGACCGGGAACTGGTGACGGCATATCATCAGATGGATCACGGGCGCTGGGATGGCATGGGAGCATCGGAGCATATCGGATTTGTGCACTGGAATGAGGATGAATGTTTAAACCCTGTGATTCACCGGGTACTGCCCGCGGATAAACCGAGACTGGTTGTGACAGTGGATCAGACGATGCAGCATGCAGAGGGAAGCCCGTGGCTTACGGAATCCATGAAACTGCCGGATTTTTTAGACCCTGCGTGCAGGAGCGCCGGGATCACCCTGTATGGGCTGAGTGAATGTGAGGCTGCATACGAGGTCACAGAAAAACCGGAATGGCTTTCGGTGTGGCCGATGCAGGGCGTGCTGGACGGGAAAAAGCACAATTATGAAAAGCTGGAACTTGTAATAAACCGGGAGCGTTGGGCAATGAACCGGGATGGAAATACAGGTACGTCTGCTTGTGGAGTGCTTGAAATAAAAACGCCTTCCGGCTGCTGCCGGATCGAGATACCGGTATGTGAAAATCTGCCGGAAGTACCGGAAGGTACCTTTGTGGATACGGCAGGTTATATTGTGATGGAGGCAGAGCATTATGCAGACCGGAAGGATGGATATGCAGCGGATGGTAAGCGGGAAGGAAAAAACGAAAAGGTACGGTTTCAATGCATCAGGGACTATGGAAAAACGCGGTCTGCCATGAAAGCATTTCCGGTCACAGCGTATGGTGTGCCGGGAGAAAATGCACCGTATCTGGAGTATCATTTCTGGGTATCAAAGCCCGGCGGGTATGTACTTACGCTTTATATGCAGCCCTCCAATCCGGTGGCGAACGATCAGAAACTCTGCTACGGTGTGCAGAATAACGGTGGTGAGATCAAGATTTATAACGCGGTACCTGAGGGATACCGGATCGGAGATCAGGGAGAGTTCTGGGCAAAAGGTGTATTAGACCAGATACGCAGACAGGAGATTCCGGTTTCATGCAGAAGTGGTATCAACCGTCTGCGCATTTATTCCGTCACACCTGGGTTTGTTCTGGAAAAGCTGTTGATCCGCCCGGAAGGAACGGATGTCCCGGAAAGTTATCTGGGACCCAAAGAGACGTATCACACATAAAGGAAAGAGGAGAAAAGGAGTAGAACGATGGCGGGAGCATTTGAGACGGGAAAGTATCGCAATGTGTTTGCAGAGTACGGGTATCCGGAAGCGGAGATTCAGAGAAGAGTGGAGCAGACATTTGAGACGATTTTTTATGGGAATGAGGAGGAGCGTTTCTATCATGAGGTGGGAGCCGACATGGCATACATAGAGGATACGGGAAACCATGATGTGCGCACAGAGGGAATGTCCTATGGAATGATGGCATGTGTGCAGATGAACCGCAGGGAAGAGTTTGACCGGCTGTGGAAATGGACCCGGACATATATGTACATCGAGGATGGACCATGTAAGAATTATTTTGCGTGGTCCTGTGCAACAGATGGCAGTAAAAATGCGGAAGGTCCGGCTCCCGACGGAGAAGAATATTTTGCCATGGCACTGTTTTTTGCGGCAAACCGCTGGGGAAATGGAACCGGAATATTCCACTATGCAGATGAGGCGCGGACAATTCTGCGGGAATGCATCCACAAGGGAGAGCCGGGGCATCCGGGGGAACCGATGTGGGACACATCCAGGCATCTGATCAAGTTTATTACAAATTGTAATTTCAGCGATCCGTCTTACCATCTGCCCCATTTTTATGAATTATTTGCCAGATGGGCGGACGAAGATGACCGGGAGTTCTGGAGAGACGCGGCAGAAGCGAGCAGAGCGTATCTGCATCTGGCATGTCATCCGGACACCGGTTTGTCGGCGGAGTATGCGGATTATGACGGGACTCCGCATGAGGGACATCAGGAGATTTTCGGCAGGCATGACTGGTATTACAGTGATGCGTACCGGACGATTGCGAATATTGCCATGGACTGGCTGTGGTTTGGGAGAGATCCCTGGCAGCAGGAGATTGCGGGAAAATTACAGAGCTTTTACTGCGAAAAGCAGAGCGGACACTGGGATGGTGTGTTTCTGACGGACGGCACGCTTCTTAGAGAGCGGGCGCTGCACCCGGTTGCGGTGATAGCGGTAAATGCAGAGGCTTCGCTGGCTGCGAAGGGAGAAAATGCAAAGGAGTGCATCAGAAGGTTCTGGGAGACGCCGCTTCGGACAGGGGAACGCCGTTATTATGACAATTTCCTGTATCTGTTTGCCATGCTGGCACTGTCCGGGAATTATCGTATTTACTGAACAAAGTTAGGTCATGAATCTGATATTTTAATGTCGTATCTGGTATTCTGATTTTCAAAGGAAGGTTATATTTAATGCAGAAAACCTTAGAAAATCAAAACAGGAGAAAGCATATATGAAATATGGATATTTTGACGAGACGAAGAAAGAGTATGTAATTACAAGACCGGATACACCGGCACCGTGGGTTAATTATCTCGGTTCCCCGGAATATGGCGCGATTATTTCAAACAATGCAGGCGGATACAGTTTTGCAAAATCCGGAGCTAACGGAAGAATTTTAAGATACATCTTTAACCAGTTTGACGAACCCGGAAGATATATTTATATCAGGGATAATAAAAGCAAAGACTACTGGTCGGCTTCCTGGCAGCCGGTGGGAAAGGATCTGAAAACTTACCGGAGTGAATGCCGCCATGGAACTGCTTATACAAAAATGCTGGCGGATTACAGCGGTATTCACTCAGAAGTGAGATATTATGTGCCGCTAGACCGGGCGTATGAGGTGTGGAATGTATGCATTGCCAACACATCTGCAGAAGAAAGAGAACTGACGGTTACCGGGTACGCTGAATTTACAAACAACAGCAACTATGAGCAGGATCAGGTGAATTTACAGTACTCGCAGTTTATTACGCGCACGGTTTTCTGTGGGGATCATGTGCGGCAGATGATTCATGCGAATCTGGATCAGATCGAGGAAGGCAGCGATGTCGATGATAAAATCGTTGTCAGCCGTTTCTTTGCACTGAAGGGAGCGAAAGTGACATCCTGGTGCGGCGACAGAGAGAAGTTCCTCGGAAGATATCATGGATATGGCAATCCGGCAGGTGTGGCAGAGGGAACATTGTGCAACGAGGGAAATGAGAATGGCAACAGCTGCGGAGCACTCAGTACGGTGGTGCAGCTTGCACCGGGAGAGCACTGTGAGTTCGCATTTCTGGTTGGAATGAAAGAGGAACCTGAGGTGGCAGAGATTTTGGCTTCCTATGCGCTGCCGGAGCAGGTCTGTGGAAAGGAATTGCAGCAGCTGACCGATTACTGGCATGGAAAGCTTGCACATTTTCAGATAAAGACACCGAGTGAAGAATTCAATGCCATGATAAATACATGGAACGCCTATAACTGCTTTATGACATTTATCTGGTCGCGTGCAGCGTCGTTTGTCTACTGTGGACTGCGCAATGGATACGGTTATCGTGATACGGTACAGGATATACAGGGAGTCATTCACCTTGCACCGGAGATGGCAGTTGAAAAAATCAGGTTTATGCTTTCCGCACAGGTGGATAACGGAGGCGGACTGCCACTGGTAAAGTTTACACACAATCCGGGACATGAAGATACGCCGGATGATGCATCTTATGTAAAGGAGACCGGGCATCCGGCATATCGTGCAGACGATGCGCTCTGGCTGTTTCCAACCGTCTACAAGTATATAGCGGAGACCGGACATCTGGAATTTATGGATGAAGTGATTCCGTATGCCAACCGGGGAGAGGCAACTGTTTATGAGCATCTGAAGCGTGCCATCGATTTTTCCATGAATCATCTGGGAAAACACGGTATGCCGGCGGGGCTGTATGCCGACTGGAATGACTGCTTAAGACTGGGCAAAGAAGGGGAATCCACATTTGTTGCCATGCAGCTTTATTATGCGATGAATATATTGCGAAAGTTTGCAGAATACAAGCAGGATAAAGAAACGGCTGCCTATCTTGATGAAAAACAGGAGGAACTGGGGAAATTGCTGCAGGAACTCTGCTGGAATGAGGATCGCTTTATCCGTGGATTTACAGAAGCAGGCGAAGTGATCGGAAAGCGCACAGATCCGGAGGCAAATATGTGGCTGAATCCGCAGAGCTGGGCGGTGATCAGCGGGCTGGCAAAAGCGGATCAGGCGGATATGGCGCTTGAGAGGGTATATGAGAAATTAAACACGCCGTATGGTGCAATATTGATGGACCCGCCGTATCATGCGCACGCCTTTGACGGAGCACTGGCTGTCATCTATAATCCGGGTGCAAAAGAAAATGCAGGTATTTTCTCACAGTCGCAGGGATGGATTATCCTGGCGGAGGCATTGCGGGGACATGGAGACAGAGCATTTACTTATTTTATGGAAAATGCACCGGCTGCACAGAATGACCGTGCACAGATCCGCGTGATTGAACCTTATTGCTATGGACAGTTCACGGAGGGAAAGGCAAGTCCGAATTTCGGAAGGTCACATGTGCACTGGCTCACGGGAACTGCTTCCACGGTTATGGTCGGCTGTGTGGAGGGAATTCTGGGTATGCGCCCGGATTTCTATGGACTGCATCTTACGCCTGCAATTCCGCATGAATGGGAGGAGTTTGAAGTAAATAAAGTTTTCAGAGGCTGCCAGTTACATATTGTTGTGAAAAATCCGGGACATGTGCAGTCGGGATGTGACAGACTACTTGTAAATGGAGTCAGGATGCAGGGAGATTATATTCCGCAGGAAGTATTGAAAAAGCAGACAGAAATCGTATTGTATATGTCATAAGATGGGAGGAAAGATTCGTGGGAAAGATAGAATTTTTGGATCAGCAGGGAAGCTTCCGGGTGTATCAGCCGGAAGACTACAGTGGATTGTATTTTCCTCTTGCAGGAGACGGTGGGTTAAAATCCTGCATTACACCGACACTGGGCGGCGACAGCAAAAGGGATCAGAACCATTTCCTGATGGAGCCGGTCAGTATTGAAAATCTCCATAACAATAAAAATACAAGAAATTTCTGGTGCCGTATCAAAAACCGGGGATACTGGTCAGCCTGCGGTTCGTCGGCAGAGGCAGAATTTCTGCGGTTTACCGGAGAACAGGAGAAAAGCGTACTGGAAGCCGGATTTATGTGGCAGAAACTGACACGGACATCCGCAGTCCATGGACTAAAAGCAGAGATTACTTCTTTTGTGACGGTAGACGGAGCGATGGAAGTGATGATGACGGAACTTACCAATATAACAGAGGAACCGCTTGAAATGACACCGATTGCAGTGATGCCGGTCTATGGAAGAAGTGCGGACAATATCAGGGATCACCGACATGTGACTTCCCTGTTGCACCGGATCTGTACCACGGATTATGGGGTGGAGGTGACGCCTGCGATGTCGTTTGATGAGCGGGGGCATCAGAAGAATCATACAACGTATTTTGTATATGGTTCCACCGGAGAGGGAGAGGCACCGGCAGCTTTTTACCCGACCGTCGGGGAGTTTATCGGGGAGGGAGGTTCCTATCTCATACCGGAGGCAGTCCGGACAGAAAAGCCGGGAGCTGTGGCAGGAAGTAAGGCAGAGGGAAAAGAAGCAGTGGGAGCTCTTAAGTTTGCGGAGATTTTATTAAAACCACATGAGACAGTCTGCTATCTGACTCTGGGCGGAATGACCGACGAGAGATCACAGATCGAACCTCTTACAGCATCTCTCAGACAAAGAAGCCAGGTAAAGGAAGCTTATGATGAAGTAAAACGGTACTGGACAAAGAAAGTAAACATCACATTTAAAACGGGTAATCCGGATGCAGACAATTATCTTAAGTGGATTACGTTCCAGCCAATTCTGCGGAGAATTTACGGCTGTTCGTTCCTGCCGTATCATGATTACGGAAAAGGAGGACGTGGCTGGCGGGATCTGTGGCAGGATTGTCTGGCATTGCTTCTCATGGACCCTTCCGCAGTCCGGCAGATGATCATCGATAATTACGGCGGTGTCCGGGTGGACGGAACCAATGCCACAATTATCGGAAATGCGCAGGGGGAGTTTATTGCGGACCGGAATCATATTACCCGTGTGTGGATGGATCATGCGTTCTGGCCGTTTGTGACGACAAAATTTTATATTGACCAGACAGGAGATCTCGAGATTCTTTTTGAGAAGGTTCCGTATTTTAAGGATCTGCAGTCCAAAAGAGGCACAGGTCATGATACCGGATGGGACGAGACATATGGAAAATGCCAGCGCACAGAGGGTGGCGTCGTCTATTTCGGAAGTGTACTGGAACATCTGCTTCTTCAGAATCTCTGTGCATTCTACGATGTCGGCGCGCACAATGAGATGCGGCTGCACGGGGCAGACTGGAATGACGCGCTAGATATGGCATGGGAAAATGGAGAAAGCGTGGCATTTACAAGTGCTTATGCGGGAAATTTAAAAGGGATTGCGCACTGTATCCGGCTGTTAGAGCAGGAGACCGGCTGCAAGCGTTTTGAGATTGCAGAAGAGATGGGAATGCTGTTTGCAGGTGGCAGGGAGCTGTATGAGAATGTGGAAAAGAAACGAGGGATACTGGACGCCTATCTGGAGAAATGTGCACATAATCTCAGTGGTCAGACCATGATCGTAAAAGCAGAGCAGATCTGCAGCAATCTGGAGGAAAAAGCAGACTGGCTGATGGAGCATATAAGGATGCAGGAGTGGATTGCTGAGGATGAGGCACGCGGATGGTTTAATGGCTATTATGACGATCATAAGAATCCGGTGGAGGGCTGTAAAGACGGAAAGGTACGGATGATGCTGACGAGTCAGGTTTTTGCGATTATGAGCGGCACGGCAACACCGGATCAGATCCGCAAAATCTGCCAGAGTGCCGATAAATATCTGTATGATGAGAAGGCGGGCGGCTACCGTCTGAATACGGATTTTGGTGAAGAAAAAATGGATCTGGGAAGAATGTTTGGATTTGCTTACGGGGAGAAGGAAAACGGAGCAGTATTTTCCCATATGGCTGTCATGTACGCCAATGCACTGTACCGGAGAGGATTTGCGCAGGAGGGAAATAAAGCCCTGCAGGCTCTTCTTAACGCGGCAATGAATTTTGACAACAGCAGGATGTATCCGGGACTGCCGGAATATTATGATCTGTCAGGAAGAGGCATGTATGCATACCTGACGGGTGCGGCAAGCTGGTATCTCCTTACGATGGTTACGGAAGTATTCGGCGTAAAGGGGGTCATGGGAGATCTGGTAATTGCGCCGGCATTCATGCCGGAACAGTTTGATGCGCAGGGAAATGCAGAAGTAAAGCTGATTTTTGCGGGAAAGAAATTCGACATCCGGTTCTCAAATCCAGAAAAGTGCGAGTGTAAAAAAGAGTGGATAAAAAGTGTCCTCTGCGATGAAAAGCAACTGGAACCACAAGCGGGGGCAGCATATGCCGTGCGGATCAAAAAGGAGTGGATCAAACAGCTGGATGCAGAAAAAGAGCATGTCATAAAAATCCTGTTTGGAAGATAGGAAGCAGATAGTGGACTTCACGGGAGGCATACACGGTTCTTCGGGGGTAAACAATATTGCACGAAGCACAGCATGCCAGATTCCTGGAGAAAAGCAGCTGGAGCATTCGTCGGAAAAAAATGCGCGTATTTCTTCCAGCCAGAGCTTTGCAGCTGATTCCGTGTCTCTTCCACGTTTGGACACGCTGGCGGGCACATGTCCGACACACCGGAGACAATGGGCGGACTTTCTGGCAGCACTAACTGTGCTCCCTCATAGACAATATTAAACCGCGCGAACCGAAACTCGCTGCTATCAGCTATTGAAATCAGGGCAGATAGCAGCTCAGACATCGGCTTCGCGCGGTTATGTTTTTTTCGGGAGCACAGGTAAGTGCTGCACAAAAGTCCTACAAATTGTCTCGCGGAGTGCGGACATGCCCCGCCGGAGTGCTCCAAACTTGGAAAGACACGGATCATCGCAGCTGCAAATCACGGCTGGTTAGAAATGCCGTATTTTTTGTACCGAATGCTCCGGCTGTCTTTCTCTGGGAATCGCAGGACATATACTTTCTGCAATATTGCTTACCGCCAAAGGGGAACCGTGCCTGTCTCCTCCGGCGGCTTCTTCGCGGGGAGTTACCACATGGATTTGTAATATTTATTGCGGTATTTTTTGGGAGTCATACCGGTAAAGTTCTCGAACGTCTGGATAAAGTGGCTCTGCGAAGAAAAGGAAAGGTAATTGGCAATGTCTATGATGGACTTGTCAGAGTAGCGCAGGAGATGCGTTGCCTTTTCTATTTTTTTCTCGCGGATATAGTCACTGATGGAAATGCCGAGGTTCTGCTTGAATACCCGGGAGAGATAGCTCTCGGATAATCCGGTATATTCTGCCAGCACGGCGACGGTAATGCGTTCTTTGATATGACTGTAAATATAATCCACACACTGTACGACCGGCTTGGATAAGATGGAACTTTTTTTCTGAAGAACCATCTTGCCGGTAAAGTCTTTAGCCATTTCATGGTGAAGATCCGCAATCTGCCGGACGGTTGTGCAGGTGTCCATTTTCAGAATGTAAAAGTCACTCAGACGATAGGCCTGTTCCGGCTCCAAACCGCCGTCAATGCAGTAGCGTGTAAGCATGGCGGCAGTGACTACAAAATGATATTTTATGTTGGTAAGTGTATTGCGCGAGAGCACACCGGTTCCCTCCAGATGGATAAATGCATCCTCTTTGCAGTTGGCGACAACAGTTTCCATATCGCCTGTTTTGACTGCCGTATAAAAGGAATATTCCACGGTTGGCGGTCGGTGAAGGGTCTCAAGTTCACTGCTTTTTAATTCGGTCTCGTACCATTCTTCTGAAAAGGCCATTGGCTGTTCCCTCCGTAAAATAAGAATATGGTTATTATGACATGAATCTGATATTTTTACAATTGATTTAGTATATTCCAGTCATAAAATTCAGTACAATTCTATCTGTAATCAAGAAGACGGCAGACATTATAGGGAAAGGGTCTGACGTTGAAAAACTAAAATACAGGGAGGAATTGAAGTATGAAACAGCGGGTTATCAGCTTAATGCTGACAGTGGCTATGGGGGCTACTTTACTTGCAGGATGTGGAAGCAGTGCCACAGACAGTGCCAATGCCGGAGCAGACAGCGGCAAGGAGAGTGCAGCGGCTGCAGGCACAGAGTCGGACGAGAAAGATTTCAGTGGTGAGGGAAAGGTAATTAACATCTATTCCTGGAACGATGAGTTCCGTACACGTCTTGAGGCAGTATATCCGGAGGTGGAATCTACTTCCTCAGACGGAACGGTAACAACGCTGAAGGATGGAACAGAGATTCACTGGGTAATCAATCCGAATCAGGATGGTGTTTATCAGCAGAAGCTGGATGAAGCGCTTATGAATCAGGCAGATGCTGCGGCAGATGACAAGGTAGATATCTTCCTGTCCGAGACGGATTATGTATTTAAATATACTGATAAGGATGCGGATGTTGCCATGCCTCTGACAGATCTTGGAATTGATCCTGAGACGGATCTGGCGGATCAGTATGATTTTACGAGAACTACGGCTTCTGATTCTGACGGTGTGCAGAGAGGATCTACCTGGCAGTGCTGTCCGGGACTTTTAGTATACCGCCGCGATATTGCAAAGGATGTATTTGGAACAGATGATCCTGAGGCAGTCGGCGAGAAGGTGAAGGACTGGGCAACCATCAAGGACACCGCGGCAGAGTTAAAGGCAAAAGGATATTATACCTTTGCATCCTATGCGGATACGTTCCGTCTGTACGGCAACAGTATTGATGAATCCTGGGTTCAGCCGGGAGATACCACCGTCAAAGTAGATCAGAAAATCATTAACTGGGTGAATGATTCTAAGGAATGGCTGGATGCCGGTTATCTGGACAGCAACATCAAGGGTCAGTGGAATGATGACTGGAATAAGTCCATGGGCTCCCAGTCCAAGGTTTTTGCATTCCTGCTTCCGGCATGGGGCATTGACTTTGTGCTGAATCCGAACTGGGATGGAGAGTCCGGCAACTGGGCAGTTACGAACCCGCCACAGGAATATAACTGGGGTGGTTCCTACATCCATGCGGCAACAGGAACAGATAATGTAAAATATGCGAAGGATATTATTCTTGCAATGACAAGCAATCAGGACAACCTGTTAAAGATTTCACAGGATTACTCTGATTTCACGAATACGAAGTCCGGAATGGCAGAGGCAGCAAAGGATGATGCAGACTTCTCGTCAGAATTCCTTGGCGGACAGAATCCGTTTGTCTACTTTGCACCGGTAGCTGAGAATATCAAGATTGCTCCGTTATCTGCATACGATCAGGGATGCGTGGAACTGATTCAGAATTCGTTCAGCGATTATCTGCAGGGAAATGTAGATTTTGATAAGGCAAAGGCAAACTTTGAGACAGCAATCAAAGAGCGTTATCCGGATATCACAGAAGTTCAGTGGCCGGAATAAGACCATGACTGCGGAGCAATTTTGCTCCGCAGAACTATTATGGCAGAGAGGGCAAAGGAATGAAAAAAAAGAAAAAAAGTATCAGCTATGGAAAATGGGGACAGATATTTATTCTTCCGTTTTTTATTATCTATTTTATTTTTTCGCTGATTCCGTTGGCAGATACCGTCAGATACAGTTTTTATGAATATTACCGTTCCGGAATTAAGGAGGTCGGACCTAATTTCGTTGGAATGGCAAATTATATCAGTCTGCTGAAATCCGATATGCTGGCATATGGAAAAAACACGCTGATTCTGTGGCTGATCGGTTTTATCCCGCAGATTGTGATCGCACTTGTTCTTGCGAGCTGGTTTACGGATGCCAGATTAAAGATACATCACAAACAATTTTTTAAGGTTGTCATTTATCTGCCCAATCTGATCATGGCATCTGCATTTGCACTTTTATTTTTTACACTGTTTTCCACGAGTGGACCGGTCAATTCCATTCTGATGTCTCTGGGATGGATCAATAGCCCAATTGATTTTATGGGATCTGTTTTCGGCACGCGTTCCCTGATTGGACTTATGAATTTCCTGATGTGGTTTGGCAATACGACGATTATGCTGATGGCAGCAATCATGGGAATCAGTGTGGAGGTATTTGAGGCCTGCGAGATCGATGGGTGCAACAGTCTGCAGAGATTTTTCTATATTACGCTTCCGATGATCCGGCCGATTCTTGCATATACACTGATTACCTCGATTATCGGCGGATTGCAGATGTTTGATGTGCCACAGATCTTAACGAACGGTCAGGGAAATCCGGACCGGACATCCATGACACTGATCATGTTCTTAAATAATCATTTAAAGAGCAAGAACTATGGTATGGCAGGGGCATTATCTGTTTATCTGTTCATCATCAGTGCGATCTTATGTTTTATCGTGTATAAGATGACAAATGATAATGATCCGGACGGATCGAAGGCAGCGGCGAAAAAAGCTGCCAGAGAAGAAAGAAGAAGGAGGAGATAAAACATGAAATCAAAATCAGGAAACAGTTTGCGGAGTGTTCTGGCGCATATTGTGTTGATTGTACTGTCATTTATGTGTCTGTTCTTCTTCTATATTCTGATTATCAATGCAACCCGTTCTCATGCGGAGCTGCAAAAGGGGTTTTCGGCATTGCCGGGCACCCATCTGCTGGAAAATTTAAAGAATGTGGCAAATGACGGAAGCTTCCCGATGTTCCGCGGAATTATAAACAGTATCTGTATCTCGACTGCCTGTGCGGGTTTGTGTACTTACTTTTCCGCGTTGACGGCATATGGTCTGTATGCTTATGAATTTAAGACCAGAAAAATAGCATTTACCTTTATCATGGCAATTTTGGTCATGCCGACTCAGGTAACGGCAATGGGATTTTTGCGGCTGATCACGAAAATGGGGTTGTATGATACCTGGTATCCGCTCATTATTCCAAGCATCGCGTCGCCTGCGGTATTCTATTTTATGTACAGCTACCTGCAGTCATCACTGCCCCTGTCCTTAGTGGAGGCGGCAAGAATCGACGGCTCAGGCGAATTCAGGACGTTTAACTGTATTGTGCTGCCGATTATGAAGCCGGCGCTCGCGGTACAGGCGATTTTCACTTTTGTCGGTTCCTGGAATAACTACTTTGTTCCGGCACTGATTCTTCAGACCAAGAGCAAAATGACAGTGCCGATCTTAATTGCGACATTGCGTGGAGCAGACTATATGAATTTTGACATGGGAAAAGTTTACATGATGATTACGGTGGCGATTGTGCCGATCATTCTGGTATATCTTTTATTATCAAAATATATTATCGCCGGTGTGACACTTGGTGGAGTGAAAGAGTAAACACGATCTGGACAGAGAATCATATGGAAGAAAATTCTGTATGGTTCTTTCTGTCATTTTGAAGGGAAATGCAGAGAATATGGGAAAAAGAGAATGGAGATATAGTGGAACCATAGAGGAAAGAACGTCCATCCGGGAGCAGGTGCATGATGTTCTGGCAAGAAAAGTGGCAGAAGAGGCAATGGTTTTATTAAAAAATGAATCGCTTCTGCCACTGCCTTTGGATGTTCCTATGGCGCTGTTTGGAAGCGGGGCAAAAAAGACGGTAAAAGGCGGAATCGGCTCGGGGGATGTCAACAACCGGAAGACAATTTCTGTCTATCAGGGACTGCTGGAAGCGGGCGCAATGATCACAAGTGAAGCGTGGCTGTGCGACTATGAAAAGCGATATGAGCAGGCGAGAGAGGAATGGAAAAAACTGGTTCTCGAAGAAACAAAACGGGTTGAGAATCCGTTTGACGCATACTCCAATCATCCGTTCTGTTTCCCGGAGGGAAGAGCGGTTACAGAACAGGACATTGCCGGGGCAGGGGTGGCAGTTTATGTGCTAAGCCGCATTTCAGGTGAGGGAAGTGACCGCAGAAAAGAGCGCGGCGACTATGAATTAAGCCGCAGGGAACAGGAAGACCTGTTATTTTTGAATGAGAAAAAGATTCCGGTAGTGCTCCTGCTGAACACCGGTGGTCCGGTAGAACTGACAGACATTTTAGAGCAGGCAAAAAATATACGGGCTGTGTTAAATATTTCCCAGCCGGGACAGGCAGGTGGTTATGCGGTGGCGGACATCCTGTTTGGAAAGGTGGTTCCAAGCGGAAAACTTACGGCGACATGGGCGAGACATTACGGGGATTATCCGTCAGCGGACACTTATGGATACAGGAACGGAGATCTGGAAAAGGAAGAATACCGGGAGGGAATTTTCGTTGGATACCGTCATTTTGACCGGGAAAATCTGCCGGTATTATTTCCGTTCGGGTACGGACTTTCCTACACATCATTCCACATCCGCCAGCGGTCTGTACGCGAGGAAACGAATTCCCTGGAACTTGCAGTGTCTGTGCAGAATACGGGTGGAACCTATGCCGGGAAGGAGACAGTGCAGGTCTATGCGACACTCCCGCAGACCGGAATGGAAAAAGAAAAAAAGCGGCTGGTGGGATTTGCCAAAACAAAATGTCTGCTGCCGGGGGAAATACAGCAGCTGGAGATTAAAATACCAAAAAACATGCTTGCAAGTTTTTCGGAAGAACAGAGTGCCTGGTATCTGGAAGCCGGAACGTATGGCATATGGATCGGTGCCGATTCACAAAAGTTAGAACAGGCAGGGGAATTTGATGTGTACGAACGGACGATCACAGAGCACACATGCCGGCTGGAGGCAGCAGAGAGCGATGCAGGAAAGCTTTCTGCCGCTGAAGAGCAAAAAGTGCATCTGACCGGAAAAATACCGGCAGAGGAACTGATTCTGCTCTTATATGGCCATGTGGAACAAAACAGCAGTACACTCGGCGCGGCGGGAATCCGTGTCCCGGGATCGGCGGGAGAGACAACACATGCGCTGGAACAGCCCTATGGAATAAGGGCGTTAATCATGGCGGACGGACCGGCAGGAATCCGGCTGCATCAGTCGTATGAGGTAGACGCAGATTCGGGGAAAGTCTATGGAAAAAGTGTACTGGGAGCACTGGAAAATGGCTATCTGGAGCCGATGCAAAAGCATGAGAATGCCAAGACCTACTATCAGTTCTGTACGGCGTTTCCGGTCGGAACGGCAATGGCGCAGACCTGGAATGAGGAACTGCTGCAGTCTTTCGGAAGAGCGGTATCACATGAAATGAAAGAATTCCATATTGATCTGTGGCTGGCACCGGGAATGAATATCCAGAGAAATCCGCTGTGCGGGCGGAATTTTGAATACTATTCGGAAGATCCATTTCTCTCAGGCAAGATGGCTGCTTCGGTTGTCCGAGGTGTACAGGAGGAGGGAACCTGTGGAGCTGTGATCAAGCATTTTGCATGCAACAATCAGGAAGACAACCGTATGGGGGTCGATGTGCATATTTCAGAGAGAGCCCTAAGGGAGATCTATCTTAGGGGATTTGAGATTGCAGTCAAAGAAAGCGCACCGGTTGCAATCATGACATCCTACAACCGGGTCAATGGAGTTCACGCGGCAAACAGCAGAGCGCTAGGCACTGTAATTGCCAGAGAAGAGTGGGGATTTGACGGTGTACTCATGTCGGACTGGAGTACAACAGCGCCGGAAGACGGCAGTATTCCATGGAAGTGTATCGAAGCCGGAAATGATCTGATTATGCCGGGAAGTGAGAAAGATGATGCGGATATCCGGCAGGCGTATGCAGACGGAAGGCTGTCGGAAAAGGAAATCCGTCTCTGTGCGGGAAGAATTATTTCACTGATAAATAAATTAGATAAAAAGACAAAAAAGTGACATTGGAAAGACAAGAAACAGGTAGTCTCCATGACTGTCTCCTGTTATACTCTGCTCATAAGGTACACTTATGGAAAGGAGCACAAACAGGGGGGAATCATGGAGATTTATTCAATTAAAGACGAAAAGTTCCGCAGGTATGGGAAAGTCTGGAGCGGCTTTGACTGCACGAGACTGATCCGCGAGATGGAACACACGCCGCTGCCGGAGGATGTCATTTATGTGCCATCCATGGAGGAACTGGAGGTGCTGCCGGAGGCGGGAGAGTTTGCCAGACGGATCTACGGCGGACTTCCGATTCAGATCGGTTATTGTAACGGCAACAATCACAGATTAAATGCGTTGGAGTATCACCGCAATTCGGAGATCAATATTGCGGTGACCAATATGGTGCTGCTGTTAGGATGGCTGCCGGATGTGACCGATGCGTTTACTTATGACACATCCAAGGTGGAAGCATTTTTTGTCCCGGCGGGAACGGTTGTTGAGATGTATGGAACGACACTTCACTATGCGCCGTGCAATGACGGGGAGGAAGGATTTAAATGTATTGTGATTCTTCCGAAAGGAACGAATACAGAGATTGATTTTGCCTTGCCCAAAAGCGGAGAGGATGCGCTTATGACTGCGAAGAACAAGTGGCTGATCGCACATGAGGAAGCAGGAATCCGTGGTGCTTTTAACGGACTTTTGGGGGTCAATATTGAGGTGTAAGAAAGATACAGGAAAAACGGAACAGGAAGGTTTCTATTTTTGAAGCGGAAAGGAGATTTTTATGAACAAAGAAAATATGCCGGAGATTAAGATCGGAGTTGTGGCAGTCAGCAGAGACTGCTTCCCGGAGAGCCTGTCGGTGAACCGGAGAAAGGCGTTAATGGACGCTTACACGAAAAAGTACGGAAAGGATCACATCTATGAATGTCCGATCTGTATCGTGGAGAGCGAAATACATATGGTGCAGGCGCTGGAGGATGTGAAGGCGGCCGGGTGTGATGCACTTGTCGTATACCTCGGCAATTTTGGACCGGAGATCGCCGAGATACTGCTGGCAAAGCATTTTGACGGACCGAAAATGTTTATTGCTGCGGCGGAAGAATCCGGGGACAGTCTGCTGGATGGCAGAGGGGATGCTTACTGTGGAATGTTAAATGCCAGCTATAACTTAAAGCTTCGCAATATCAGGGCATACATTCCGGAGTATCCGGTTGGAACGGCAGAGGAATGTGCGGACATGATTCATGAATTTGAGCCGATCGCCCGCGCGGTAGTTGCGCTTTCCAATTTAAAGATCATAAGCTTCGGACCAAGACCGTTAAATTTCCTTGCCTGCAACGCACCGATAAAGCAGCTTTACAATCTGGGTGTGGAGATTGAGGAAAATTCAGAGCTTGATTTATTCGAGGCGTTCCATAAACATGACGGGGATGAGAGAATCCCGGCGGTTGTGGCAGAGATGGAGGCGGAGCTTGGAGCCGGGAATAAAAAGCCGGAAGTGCTTGCAAAGCTGGCGCAGTATGAATTGACCTTAAAAGACTGGGTGCGCGATCACAAGGGCTACCGCAAGTATGTGGCGATTGCGGGCAAGTGCTGGCCGGCATTCCAGACACAGTTCGGTTTTGTCCCGTGTTACGTCAACAGCCGTCTGACCGGACAGGGAATTCCGGTGTCCTGCGAGGTGGATATTTACGGCTGTTTAAGCGAGTTCATCGGCACCGTGGTGAGCGAAGATGCCGTGACACTGCTTGACATCAATAACTCGGTGCCGGCAGACATGTATGAGGAAGAGATCGAGGGAAAATATCCATATACGTTAAAGGATACCTTTATGGGATTCCACTGTGGAAATACCACTTCCGGAAAGCTTGCGTTCTGTGAGATGCGCAATCAGAAGATCATGGCGAGAAGCCTTCCGGTCGAGGTGACAAACGGAACCCTTGAGGGGGACATCATGCCGGGGGACATTACGTTTTTCCGTCTGCAGAGCACCGCAGACTGCGAGCTCCGCGCTTATATCGCACATGGGGAGGTGCTTCCGGTGGCGACAAGATCTTTTGGATCGATCGGTGTTTTCGCCATCCCGGAGATGGGAAGATTTTACCGCCATGTGCTGATTGAGAAGAATTTCCCGCACCACGGCGCGGTGGCATTCGGACATTACGGCAAGGCGCTGTACGAAGTATTTAAGTATATCGGTGTGCCGGTGGAGGAGATCGGCTACAATCAGCCGGCAGGCGTGCGCTATCCGACGGAGAATCCGTTTGCATAGAA
>ULQI01041967.1_pt1 | contig 30975 bp, 27 predicted proteins | sample 1954261 | NCBI WGS metagenome assembly ULQI01 (sample SAMEA4835650, study PRJEB28245) | human gut metagenome | biome: gut microbiome; material: fecal sample | place: Denmark | collected 2008 | reverse complement strand
GACCCGCCACTTCAGGTGAATAAATTATCAGGCGCACTTCGCCAGAGCAAGGCGGTCGGTGCGCTCCTCCAGCAGCAGGTACGACCCGGACAGCAGCTGTGCGGCGGCAGCGGCCTTCTGCTGGGGCATCCCAAATGCAACGCAGTCCATCAGGTGCTCGATGGTCTCGGTCGTGTGGAGGGCTTCTTCAAACCGTGGATCATGCGGCTCCTCCGGGGTGGCGGGCTTGTAGCGCTCCTGCCAGTCGTGCAGCAGGTCAAGATAATCGGTCAGCACCCGCAGGCAGTAGGCGATGTCTGCCCACTGCTCGTCTGTCAGGCCACGCTTGGGCGGCGGCAGAGCGATGGCATTGGCGGGCGGCTTGTCCGGGTCAAGCCCGAAGTCGTGTATCAGTTTCTCGGCGGCTTGCCGGGGGTTCAGGTCAAACAGTTTGGCGGTGAGGTCGATGGCATCTCCGTTGGCTCCACAGCCAAAGCAATAATAATAGGTGTCGTTCAGCTTCATGCTGGGGTGGTTGTCGGAGTGGAACGGACAGCACACCATGCCATGGCGGTCGGGCTCCATGCCGTACATCTCTCCCACCTGCCGAACGGTGATGGCGGACTTGACAGTTTGATACAGGCTCAAGGGCATTCCTCCTTTGTTTCGTGCGTTGCACCAGAGTACCCAGCGTGGGAACTCTGGTGTTTTTTGCTTCCTGCCTGAATATACGGAGAATTTTGCAGAAAGGGTGAAAAAGCGGCAAAACTGCAACGGAAAAAGAAAAAAGCCCTTACTGGTTGCAGGGCTGCAACAGCAAGGGTGGAGAGGTAACCGTATATTGAACAAAACGGAAGAGCGTATTATAATGAGGAAAAAGATCAAAAAGGAGGGCCGACCACATGGCACAGGAATATCTGCCCGCACCGTCCAACGTCCGTCTTGCGGACTTGATGAAAGAGCACAATATCAGCCAACCGGAGCTTGCCAAGGAAATCGGCTGCTCCAAAAGCACCATCAGCCGCTTCATCAGCGGCGCAAAAGGGACGCTGACCCATGAGCAGGTGCAGAAAATCGCAAGGCTGTTTAATGTGTCCACGGATTTTCTGCTGGGAGAAACCAACATCCCCGACTGCAAGAACTACGACATTGCCGAACTTGGCCTGTCCGTAGAAGCCGCAAAGAACCTCTACACGGGGCGTGTCAATACAGAGGTGGTCAATCTGCTGCTGGAAAATGCCCGTTTCGCAGAGCTTACTTACCGCATAGCGCAGTATTTTGACGATACTTTTGCATCCGGCATCGCAGCACAGAATGCCATGCTCACGACATTGAGCACCCTGCTGCGCACAAAGGTCAAGACCCCGGAAGCAGCCAAAGCCGCAAAGGACATCAGCCTTCGGAGAAAGCCGGTGTACCAAGGCGACCTTGATGATATTGAGACGTACTTCATGGCAACGGTCAAGGAAATTAAAAAGGGCATCGGGAGCCATTACGCCGAACAGGAAGCCATGAGCAAGAAAGTGGCCGAGAAGATGTTCAATGAACTGACCAAGGGGCAGGATGTGCAGCACCCAACGATCACGGCAGAGCAGTTGACAGATGCAATGTTGGACAGCGTTTCGGGTATGGAAGGAGCCACGCCGGAAGCGCTGGAACAGCTGCGGAACGGTCTGCTGGGAATCTTGCAGTCTACCGCAGAGCAGGAAAACGCCCATGAAGCAGACGAATGAACGGCTTTGTGCGCTGGCGCAGAAAGGGGACGCCGCCGCACTGGACAGCCTGATCGAAAACAACAAGTCCTTTATCGGCAAGGTGGCAAATGACCTTTTCCGCAGCATGAATCTGGCACAGTCCGGCCTGAACCTTGACACGGACGATTTGAAACAGGCGGGCAATCTGGGCTTATGGAAAGCTGTGTCGAAGTTTGATGCAGCCTGTGGCATGAAGTTCCTGACCTATGCGGCTCCTGCCATCCGCAACGCCATGATGGACATGGTGCGGGATGCCTTTGCCGCTTTTGAGCAGCGGATGGTGACGGAAGACAAGGACGGCGTCTGCTACCAGCGCGTTTCGCTGGATGAGGTTCTGCCGGGAGAAGAGCAGCTGCGGCGTATAGAAGCCATAGCCGACCCCTACGCCATGCAGCCGCAGAGTATTATGGAAGAGCAAGAATCGCGCCGGGAACTGTACGATGGCCTGAAACGGCTGACCCAACGGGAGCAGACTTACCTGCTGTACCGCTATGGCTTCACCGATGGCGAGGAACATCCGCTGATTGGCACGGCGATATACTTTCACCTGACGAAAGGCCGCGCCCAAAAGACGGAGGAACAGGCCATGGATAACCTGTGGCTGGAACTACCGTGGTGGTTTATCTGAATGGGCAGAGAGGGTTGCTGCGGCAGGGTTTTGCAATCCGCTATCGCTATTTATGTCGATGTGTGATATAATTGTGTCAAACTTTGAATGATGCCTTGGAGAAATTAAACAATTGTAGAAATCCAACGTTGAAAGTACGATTTATAGGATGCTGCATCGATATAATAGGGTTATGCTTTCTACTCGTCCGTGTGAGGTGCGTACTATGCAAGATACAGAATCTTCGATTGCCTTAAAAGAAGCGATTCAAACTATAAGCGATAACTTTATACAGGAAGCCAGAAGATCGCCAGCATTGCTTTCCGATATGGCGGCCATGGAAAAATATATGGCTGAAAGCTATTCTGGCAGAGTTTTTGCAGAACTATTGCAAAATGCAGATGATTGCCACTCAACAAAAGTTGGCGTATACCAAAAGGGAAACAATCTGTTCTTTGCAAACAATGGTCGTCCGTTTAACCGTGAGGATATTACAGCGATTTGTCGGTCTGGTGCAAGTTCCAAGAAGCGTGGACAAGGCATTGGCTATCGCGGCGTGGGATTCAAAAGTTCTACACATATTTCTAATGAAATCATAATCTGGTCAAATGGCGTGAGCTTTTCGTTCTCAAAAAGCTATTGTGCACACGTTCTGAACTCTAATGAGAAAGATGTTCCGACCGTCCGAATCCCATTCTATGTAGATTCAATTGATAATGATATTTATAATTTTATATTAGAACTCAAAGATAGCGGATACACTACCATCTTTGTTTTTGTTGATGCAAAATTGGAGGAATTTATTTCGGAACTTGAATCAACTAAGAATGACTATTTTATCTTTTTGAACAACATTTTACAGTGTGACATTCTCACATTCCAAGTTGACAGAAAATTTTCCGCAGAGCGTATTATGCTCAGTGAAAACGAGACGTTTTATGTTGATAATAATACGCGGGAAAATTGGCACATCTACAAGAGCAAATCTTGTTCAATTGCAATAATGCAATTCGAAAAAGATTATATTCCATGTGATTCAACTGAAGCAACCTATCATTGTTACTTGCCTACACTAGACAAAACGCCATTTGCTTTGAAGATAAATGCAGACTTTTCGACCGACCCTTCCAGAAAGCATATTACGGTTGATAAAATTACGGAAGATGCTATCGAATCTGTTGCAAAACTCCTTGCTTGTCTTTGCAAAGATGCCTTGACACAACAGCGTTCTTTCGGAGCGCAACTATTCACATTGCTTTCAGCTCAGTCTTCGTTCTCTAAAACCAGCCAGTTGCTGGTTTCGATTTTGAAAGAATATATATTGGAGACTGAGATTGTCCTGCAAAATGACCGAAAAATCTTGTTGTCCCAATATAAAACCTTTCCCAATTGGCTGGAACCATCAGAAATTATGTTTTTGCGTAGTAAGTGCGCTTATATTAAGAAAGCATCGCTACCGGAATCCGTATATAAGCAGTATGATGGCGTGGACACTTTCATTACTTCTTATTCAAAAAATAAGTTTGAACTAAAGGACTTTGAAGAGCTGCTGGAACAAGATGAGCTAGTTCTAAAGACCATGCCGGACACCTACTGCAAAATACTAGCCAGAATTGTCCGGGAAGAAAAAAGCCATTCGGCAGTATATCATACTTTTTCAAACCAGACGAAAAATCTTCCTGTCTGCATTTCCAATATATCTAAAGCCGATTCCAAAATATCAACCGCCTTGCAGGAAACTCTTTCCAATTCTGAAGCTAAATGGTTAAGTGAAAAGACCGGATTGAAACTTCCTGAAAAAGAAACTCCGAAAGTGGTGTTGCCACTGACAAAGACTACTGTTGTAAGCAAGCATCCTATTGTTTCAAAGTGGAGATCAGCTGAACAGCAAGCAGTACAGATTGAGGAGTTTTTAGGAAACAAAGCTATTGATGTCAGCAAGAAAAATATTGGCTACGATATCGAAAGCACAACTCCTTCTGGTGAAAAACGTTATATCGAGGTAAAGGCACTTCAAAATGACAGTTCTACATTTTCAATAACAAATAATGAATACACGTCCGCACATCAACTGGGAGATGATTATTATATTTGCTTAATTTATGATAGCAAGGCAATTTATATTCAAAACCCATTGAAGAATCTTTCTTTTGAAAAAAGAATTCGTCAGTGGGAATGGGTGTGTGAAGAATATTCTGGTGAAGAAATAAAGCTAATTGAAAAATAAGGAGAGTGTGTAGATTTGAAAACAACGTAGAAAATTTCTATTTTATATAAGACGCTTTTAAGGTCGATCGTTGCAAGATTAGTGCTCGATTTTTTGATGCTTTAGGTGTACTGAATTTTAAAACACAAAATAGATGAAAGGAAGAAAGTTATGAGAATTAGCCCCGAAAAGAAAAAACAGATGCTTTTAGACTCATTTGATTTATTGAAAGAGGATTATGACGAAAATATATCTGCTCTGCACGATATAGTCGAGAAAATGGCAAAAATAGATGTAGATGTGGCAGTTTCTATGTGGAAGTGTCTTATAAAAGAAAATCCAGAGGCTTTACACTCGGAGGATGACTTGGGTTGGTGGTTTATGTATGCCATCGAAGAAGCCATTGGAGAAGAGAAGTGCGCGCAAATTGTTGCAGACGATGAATTTCTGAAAACTTCTATATATGGCAGTTGTGGAGATGTTCGTTCGTGCCCGCTGTCTGCAATTGGAGTTTTCATATCAAAGGATAAATTAGATATTGCCAGTGAACTGATGAATTTGGTTTTATCTAATAAAAACAAGTGCAATTCGCTTTACGATATTATGGATGGTATCATGCCTGGTGAAGATGAACAAATTACGGAAGAAGCATTTAATTTGTTAAGCGAATGGATCAAATTAATTCCCGGAAAAGCAGAAAGAGCAAAGCTGAACTTAAAAATGCTTAATTTTATGGATGAAGACGAAGATGAGTAACATTTTCTAAAATAACAATACGGCTCCACACAATAAGAATTTCAATCTCATTGTGTGGAGCCGTATTGTTAGACAGATAAAGGGATTTTTGCCGAAAAATTTTGAAATAGGTCGTATGATTTTTCTTCGAAATAGGACCATGAATAAGTTCTAATACCACAATTTGTCCGAACATCTGCGGTAAGAAGAAATTCATCTTGGGCTTCTTTACTCCAGCTACCCCATAATGTGGGGGCGATCGTCATGTTTTCGCAGTTTATAGGAAGAAGATTATTAAGGTATTTCAGGATAAATCTTGTTGGGACAATTTGGAGTTGCTGTTCGAGCAACTTATATACATCGGAATCCCTATTCAACCATGAAAAAATAATTCTGGAACTACTTTCATCCGGAATAACCGAGATATAGAGCATTTGCATTTTATCGGCAGTGGTTTTTATCTGATTTCCATAAATGTCAAATATCACAGGAAAACAAGAAGATGCAGCAAATAAAACTCTGTATGGCAGTTCAATGATATGTGTCTTGAAAATATCATACTTTTGGGAGAGAATAGCAGTGTCAAAAATCTCTCGGCACTCATCAAGTTCGCTGAGCCACAGTTTTTCGATTTGGTGCGTAAAAATAATGTGTGGTGTTTTGGTGAAATCATATTTATTTGAAAGTTTTTGATAAATTCCTTCTTCACGTAAAACTTTATAGTATGTGCCAGCAAATGCCCGATACGCATACAAAAAAATAGTTTCGTTGTTGATTGACACATTGCGCGTATCAATAGGATAAAATATAGCATCGTGTTTGGCGCAAAAGCAATATAATTTTGTTGCATCAGCTTCGATTCCAAGTGACTTCATTTTGAATTCGCTGTCTACGCCGTACATTATAGGCATTAAAACCTGACCGTTTTGAGCAATCAAATCAAGAACAGCTTTTTGTGAAATAGTGTGTGCGTGTATTTTTTGCTTACTACATTCATGTTGTTTTGGATGTAAACATATCTTTCGGTAATTCCTGCGTGATTTTTCCAATTCATGCATAAGAGCCTTGTGCATTTTGGCATCTGTTGGATCGATTTTATTTTGGCAGCAATCCTTGTAAAGTAGTCCGCTGCCGCAAAGACAAAGCTTGCTATTATTCTGCTCCATCATATATACCCAAATTCTTTATAAGCGCGTCAAAATCGCACTCTCCATTGATGTATTCCCAGTAACATATCATGCGAATATTGGAATCCTGAAGACATTTCTCTGTACACAACTGCTTTCCGATGATGAATTCTTCAATTTCACAGAGTTGCATGGTAATATCAAAGCACGCATCTTCTGGGAGCTCTCCAAAAATATTTTCGTAACTTTTGACGTAGTCGCTTAGATAATCAAGTATACGGTTCACGTGATTTAAGTTCCTAATATTCTTTGCCGATATTTCTCTCATAAAAACACCTCTTTTTGAATTATATCACAATTTTCGTCAAAAATCCGCAAGAAAAAATCGGATGGACATTTGTAGCGTATAAAATATCTTGTCTTTTTTGTGCAATCTGGAGATTTTCCAGAAGATGAGAGCTCTTGATTGAAATGCAACGCAAAATGCGTTACAATGAAACCGAGGTGATAACCATGGAAAAAAGGATGACACTCAATCTTCGTGTAAACCCTACCGTTAAGCAGCAAGCCGAGGATGTGCTGAAACAGCTTGGCATCCCGATGGCAACCGCCATTGATATGTACCTGCGCCAGATCACCCTGACTGGCGGCATTCCCTTTTCGCTGTCCCTGCCGAAAGCTCCGGCGGCTCTGAACGCTGACACCATGACCGATGACCAGCTCCATGCAGCCTTGCAGGTAGGCATCAAGGAGATTCAGAACGGTGATACCGTGGATGCCGCAAACGCATTCGCACAGTTCAGGGAACAGCACAGATGAAGCAGTATGACGTGAAAATTTCCCATGCAGCCCTTAGCGACATGGAGCAGATTTATAGTTACATTGCTGACCGTCTGTTGGAGCCTGACACAGCTATGGGGCAGTATAACCGCATTGCAGAAGCTATCCAATCGCTGAACATCCTGCCGGAACGCTGTGCGCTGGTGGAAAGCGAGCCGGAACGCACCCAAGGGCTGCGGCAGATGCTGGTGGACAACTACTCGGTGTTCTACATCGTGGGCGAGGATGCTGTGTCGGTGGCTCGTGTGCTGTATAGTGCATCCGATCTTGTGCGCCGCCTGCGGAGAATGAAGTGAAAGGGGTGTTCGCATGACCGCCGTGATCTATGCTCGCTATTCCAGCGACAACCAGCGCGAAGAATCCATCGAGGGCCAGATTCGTGAGTGCACGGCTTATGCCGAAAAGAATGGCATCACGGTAGTTAAGCACTACATTGACCGCGCCCTTTCCGCAAAAACCGACAACCGCCCGGATTTCCAGAAGATGATCAAGGACAGTGAAAAATGTCTGTTCGATATGGTGCTGGTCTGGAAACTCGACCGCTTCGCCCGAAACCGCTATGATTCGGCACACTACGAGTACCAGTTGGAGCGCAACCATGTCAAGCTGGTATCTGCCACGGAGCCTATTTCTGACAGCCCTGCGGGTATCATGGTCAAGAGTATGCTCACCGGCATGGCTGAATACTACTCGGCAGAACTTTCTGAAAAAGTCGTGCGCGGCATGACTGAGAATGTTCTGAAAGGTAAGTACAACGGCGGCACGATTCCCATTGGCTTCAAGGTGGACGAGGAGAAGTTCTTTCAAATTGACCCGCTGAAAGCCCCCTTTGTGGTGGAAGCCTTTCAGCGATACAACGATGGTGCGACCATGAAGGAACTGATGAACTGGCTGAACGATAGTGGCGTGACTACTAACCGCAACCAGAAGTTCACCTATAACAGTATTCAGACGCTGCTGACGAACAAACGGTACATCGGAGAAAACCACTTCAAGGACATCGTAATGCCAGACAGCATCCCGGCCATCGTGGACAAGGACTTGTTTGAGGAAGTGCAGCTGAAAATCAAAAAGAACAGCCGCGCTCCTGCCCGCCACAAGGCCGAGGACGATTACCTGCTTACCACCAAGCTGTTCTGTGGAATGTGCGGTGCCATGATGTTCGGTGAGTGTGGCACAGGCCGGAACAAGGTCGTTCATCACTATTATAAGTGTGCCACCGCGAAGCGTTTCAAGACCTGCAAGAAAAAGACCGTCCGTAAAGAGTGGCTGGAAGATTTGGTCGTAGCTGAAACCATGAAGCTGATTCAGGACGATGCCGTGATTGATGCCATCGTTGCGGAAGTGATGGAGTTGCAGGATCAGGAAAACACCACGCTTCCTCTGCTGGAAAAGCAGATGCGCGAGGTAGAGAATGGCATCGAGAATATGCTGAACGCCATTCAAGCAGGTGTGCTGACCAACTCCACCAAATCGCGTTTGGAAAAGCTGGAAGCCCAGCAGAAAGAACTTGAGGTTCGGATTGCCGAAGAAAAAATCGCTCGGCCACGGTTAAGCGAAAATCAGGTTCGTTTCTGGCTGACCCGGTTCCGCAAGCTTGACCCGAACGTGAAAAGCCACAGGGAGACGCTTATCAACACGTTCGTGAACGCGGTTTATCTCTATGATGAAAAAGTTTTGATTACATTCAACTACAAAGACGGCACAAAAACCATCACTTTCGATGAAATTGCCGCCAAAGATGCCCCAGAGGGCAATGGTTCGGATTTGGGTTGCTTCGCTCCACCAAAAAAAGCCCCACGCCGTATTTCGGCGTGGGGCTTTTTTGCGTCAAACCGGCAGAGGGGGGGACAGTACGTCTCCTCTGAAAGGGTGAAAGATAATTTTCCGATCGGGTGTAAGGGTCAGGGTATCTCCCAAACAAAAGTTGCCGTCTCTCTTTCATTTTTTAAATGCGGTATCATTCTGCACGAACCGGGCGGCAGCGGCACCTGCGGCTGTGCCTACCTGGTTATAAGCGGCTTGATAATAGTGGAAATCATCTTTCATCAAACCTTTCGCACGCATGGTGTGGAACAAATCGCACACCAGTTCCAGCCCGGGCAGGCTTTCGGCCATCTCCAGCTGAACACAGCGGATGGGGGCGTAATCGTAGCCATGGGGGCCGTTATACTCCCCGATGGTGATCAAAAAGCAGGTCTCCACGCCGGCATGGTGCAGCTTTTCCAGCATCTGCTCCATTTTCTGCCGGTATACTGGGGCGGGGGTACCCAGGTCGCCGTCGGTCTCGCCTTGGCACCACAGAGCAAAGCAGTGCCGCAGGGGCAGACCGTGCTGCTGCATATAGCACTGCGCCCGCTGCAGCCGGGCAAACGCATCCGACAGGTAATCGTTTTGTCCCTGCCAGGCAGAGATCGCCGAGCCGCCCTTGCTGGCCGATACGCCGATAATGGGGGTGTGCGTTTGAGCATAATAGGCGTTGACAAAGGCAGTTACCAGAGAGCCGGTCTTCATCCCAGGTTCAAAGATGCCGTTGGGGTCATTTTCCGCTGCGCCAAACGGCTCTTGGATGGGGAAAAGCTGCTCAGGTGCGGAAACAGACCGGTATTCAAAGCCAGCGCCGGGGGTAAGCTCCGGTGCGCCTTCCGGCCAACGTGGGGAGCTGACCCCTCGTCCGGCTATGTTGGATTGTCCGATAAAAAGGAATAGATCGTATGCCTGCTGCATAAAAGCCTCCTATAAAATAGTGGTGTGTACCAGCCTTATCCTAGCGGAATCTTTGCCGGATTGCAAGAGGGGAGGGCGGGGTTTGTGTGTGTTTGGACCGAATAAAAAGAAAAGGACCCTCCGTACCCCATTTGGGGGTGCGAAAGGTCCTTTTTATCAGGGAAATCGCTGACCCGGAGAAAACGCTTAATCCTTGGGGATCTTGTTCAGCTCACGGTTCAGCACGTCCACCAGACCCTGGGGCATTCCCAGGTTTCTCAGCTTGGACATGGCATCGATGGTCATGCTCTCCATCAGGGCACGACGGGGATCATCCAGCATCCGGCCAAAGTACTTGGACAGGACTGCATGAGCCTGGGGGTTCTTCAGCAGCACGCCCACCTTGTCCCGGCTGGAGTAGCAGTTTTCGTCCAGCTCAAAAGGCTCGACTTCCGGCAGATCCATCCCCTCGAACCAGTTGGTGGCCCGGGTGCCTGCCGTTTTGGGCAGTACATAGCTGGTATCCGGCTGCTCCACACGGCAAAGGGTCATGCGGTCCTCATAGAGGTTGCCGTCTTCATCCCAGCCCTGCAGCAGGATCTCGTTCTCGCCCATCTGCAGGGGAACCGCTGCAAAGGTGGTCATGGGCTGCACCTGCTGGGTCTGCTGGACCAAAGTCCCGTTCACATACAGGGCCAGCTTTGCCAGATTGGACAGGGCGGTCAGGTCATTGCACTCCCGATGACGATGGACAAACCGGCTGCCTGCCAACTTGACGAACTTTTCCGCCGACCAATAGGCTTTGTAGAGGTAAAATGCATCCTTTTTCAGCTGGCGGTCGATCGTGACCAGACCCTTCTGGTTCTGACCGGTCTTGCCGCCCTCGTTCCGGGCAGCACTGCCAAAGTCGGCCATGTTCCACACATAGCTGCCCACCATAAAGTCCCGCTCCTCAAAGGCACGCAGTGCGTTGTCCGAGAACAGCAGCTGATATTCCTCGGTGTAGTCCTTTACGCTGGGCTCATAGCTGTGCAGTGCAGGGTTGGTATCCACGCCGTACTCGGTGACCATCAGCGGGATATCCGGGCACTGGGCGTGGAAGGTATCCAGACGCACCTGCAGATCCGGGATGTTCTGGTAGTACCAGCCGTAGTACAGGTTGTAGCCCACCAGATCGGCCAGGCGGTTCAGGGGGCTTTGGTTCTCTACCGAGTAGATGTTGGCCTCGGCTGTGTAGCGGGTGGGGTCCAGCTTTTTGGTGTACTGGGCCATGTGCTGCACCATCTGGTGGATCTCCGGGCTTTCGCCTGCAATGGTGATCTCGTTCTGCACGCCCCAGCAGTAGATAGAGGGATGGTTGCCGCACTGTTTTACCAGGCACTCCATCTGGCCTTCGATATTTTCCATGCCAGCCTGCTCGGTAAACGGCAGACTGATAAAGGGCACTTCGGCCCATACCAGAATACCGGCGCGGTCACACAGCGTGTAAAAATAATCGTCGTGCTGGTAGTGGGACAGACGCACCGAGTTGGCGCCCAGCTCCTGGATCAGGGCCAGGTCCGTGTCCATCTGTGCCGGGGTCACAGCGTTGCCTACGCCGCCAAAATCCTGGTGGCGTGCAACGCCCCGCAGCTTCAGGTGCTGCCCGTTGAGGAAAAGACCCTTGTCCGGTGTAATGCAGATCTCGCGGAAAGCGGTCTCCACACAGCGGGTGTCCAGCAGAGTCTGGTCCGCCCAGACCTGCACTTCTGCGGTATACAGATGGGGGTCAGCGGTGCCCTGCCACAGGTGAGGGGAGGGCACATCCAGATGTACGGCAAAGGGGGTCTGCGCAGTCAGCTGCAGCTCGCACTGGGCGGTAAGATCGGTGTCAGCATCGGTCAGCCGCACAGTCACCCGGCCGGGGCAGTCCGAGCCGTGGTTCACCAGGGTACCGGTGACCTGCAGCTCCCAGCTGCCGTCCGCCTTTTTGCTGGTGCGCACCTGCACACCATCCCGGCTGCGGTCCGTCTCAGTAAAGTGAATGGGGCCGTCTGCGATCAGACGGACATCCCGGTATACCCCGCCGTAAAAAGAGAAATCGGCCATACGGGGATACACATTGTCGCACTCGGCATTGTCGGCCTCCAGCAACAGGGTGTTTTCTCCCGGCTGCAGCCAGTCATTCAGGGGCAGACGGTACAAAGAGAAGGGGAACCGGTTCTCCGCTGCCAGCTGGCCGTTGACATATACCCGGCTTACCAGAGAGGCTGCACCGATCTCCAGGTACAAAAAGGACTGCAGGTCCTCCGGGGTAAAGGTCAGCCGCTTTTCATAGCGGCCCACGCCCCGCCACATGGATGTGCCGCTCTGCCCGTCCTGAGCGTTCCAGGTATGGGGCAGCTGTACAGTGCAGGGGTCCTGTCCCTGCCGGGTAAAAAGCCAATTCTCATTTAAGCTGAGGGTTTTTCTCATAACTGCAGGCTCCTTTTCACGAAGAAGATTTCTGCGGGTACATTGCAGCGTACTCCTCCGGGGTGATGTGATAACGCTTCAGACCGATGATGCTGCACAGGTCGCCCAGCAGGGGTGCGCCCAGGTACATCAGCAGAACAGCCACATACAGGGTGGTGGTGGGAGCAGCGCCGGCAACGTAGCCGCAGGCGCCCATCACGATACCAACGATGGAGGTGCCAAAGGCGCTGATGACCTTGTCCAGCAGGCTGAAGGTAGCGCCGATCTTACCAGGCATGAACTTGCCGGTCTTGAGCTTGTGGTAGTCGATGATCTCGGCGATCATGGGGTCGGTGTTCTGTGCAGAGAAACGGCGGAACAGCATGTTGCTGGCCATCAGGGCAACAAACAGCACCACGGTGCCCTCGCCAAAGGGACGGAAGACCAGCAGGATAGCCTCGCAGACAAAGTTTGCAATGGCGCCCATCAGGTAAGCACGCTTACAGGTGTAGCGCACAGCCACAGCACCGGCAACGAAAGCGCCGATCAGGGACATCGGGGTAGAAAATGCGCTGACGATGGGCTGCATATCCAGGTTCTGCACGCCGTAAACGTAGAAGTACACGGTGCAGGCGCTCTGAATGGTAGCAGCGATCTTATCGGTGGAAGCAGCCAGGACCAGCATCCGCAGCGGCTGGTTGATGCGGACCAGCTCCACCATATCCTTGAAGCTGGCAGACTCGGCCTTCTCGCCGTGCTGGAAGTTCTCCGGCTTATCAGCTGCGGAGATAGCCCACAGGTTTGCCAGCAGGCACACCAGGTGCAGCACGAAAGCAGCGATGATGATGGCCGTCCAGCCCTGCTGAGAGCCCAGGCCGCCGTACTTCTGCAGCAGCGGCACGATGCCCACAGTCACAGCTGCGCTGATCAGGGTGCTGTACACGCCGCCGGCGATACCGGAAACAGGACGGATCTTGGGGTTCTTGGTGACCACAGACAGCACGCACTTGTTCACGGTGGTCATGCAGGTGTAGCCAATGACCCACACAGCGTACCACAGCACGACCCACACCATGCGGAAGCTCTGCGGGATTGCAAAAGAGCCAACATAGATAGCAAAGCTTGCGCCCAGCAGGATCGCAGAACCGATCACCAGGAAGGGGCGGAACTTGCCGAACCGGGTCTCGGTGCGGTCAATGATATTGCCGATGATGGGGTCGGTGATGCCGTCAAACAGACGCATGGCCGTCATGACCACGCCCACAACAACGACATTCAGGTTCAGCGCTTCGGTGCAGAAGGTCAAAAAGAACATCATGTTCAACATGTTGAACACGTTGGACGCTGCGGAACCCAGGGGGGTCATAACGACCCGGACGAGTTCCATCCGAGGGGTTGCTTTCTGGTTGCTCATCTCTGATAATGCCTCCTTGTTATACGCAAAACATGCAACGGACAAAAGGCTGCCCATTGTTCCAAACAAGTACAGTATAACGAAAGATTGACAGAGATTTCACACACAAATCAAAGGTCCGTCTGTCGAAAGTTAAGTTTTTCTGTGTTCCTCCCGGTATTTATTGGGCGAGATGTGATATTTTTGGCGAAACTGACGGTAAAAATAGCCCTCAGTGGCATAACCGATCTTTTGCGCGATCTGCTGCATCTTCCAATCTGTGTTCTGCAAAAGGTTGGCGGCCTCCATCATGCGCACTTCGGTCACCAGTTCCTTAAAGGTCTTGCCGGTCTCTTTTTTCAGCACGCTGCACAGATAGTTGGGGTGAAAGTGCAGGTACTCCGCTGCTGCGGACAAGTTGGCCTCCTGGTAGTGCTCTTTCAGGTACTCCATCAGATCGCGGGAGACTTCGGATAGCTTGCGGGCAATGGTCTCGTCGCTGTCGCCTTTTTCGGCCATGCGGGACAGCTCGGTAAACAAGATCACCAGACAGGAAGTGATCTTGCCCTCGCTCCAGTTGTCACCGGCGTAATATTCGCAGAGGATCTGCTCCAGCAGTGCTTCCAAAAACGGTTCATCCTCCAGATGGAACAGCAGATGCCGGCGCAGCTTTTTTTCAGAGTAGAAGCTGTTTACGATATAGTTGGAGATATAATTATCCTCCGAGAGCAGGTACATGAACACTGTATCAAAAAACTCTTCGGTCATGATCAGGTTGAACACCCAGTCCTCGCTGGTCATCATCCCGGAGGAGTGGCGCACATTTTTGTCCATGATGCACAGGTCGCCCTGCCGCATCTGCACCTCCTGTCCCTCAATGACCACAGTCACATGTCCTTGGGCAACATAGGTGATCTCGATATATTCATGGCGGTGGGTGGGGATGTCGATGGAATATTTTTGCCGCACAGCAAATTTGTTGGCTAAAAGATCGGCGTTGGCAAAAGAAGTGTAGACGTTTTCCTGGTCCCGCCGCATGATCACCTTGGCAGAAGGGTCGGTGTCCAGGGGTTCTCCGTTGGCGGCTTTCGCTCTCCAATCAGAGGGGATGGGGGTGGAATAGTCCGGCCGGTTTTCCAGCCACAGCTTCAATGCCTCAAAATCCTTTATTCGCATGGCATCTGCTTCCTTTCCGCAAAACAGCACTGAGTGTTCTATCGTTCAGTATAACACAGCCTTTTCACTCCATGCAACCCTGCGCCGCAGGCCGCACAAAAAAAGCCCGGAGGGAAAAATCTCTCCGGGCAAAGCTGTTTTTTGCGGCGCAGCAGGGCCGGATCATTCAATCTTGATCAAATTGGGGTTTTCCGGCAGCTTGGGTGTCTGCTGCGGTGCAGGCAGCTCGATGCGCAGGATGCCATCCTCGAATTTGGCGTGGATATCCTCTTTGCGCAAGCCCTCGCCCACATAAAAGCTGCGGGCGCAACTGCCGCTGAAGGTCTCTCTGCGCAGATAGCGGCCATTCTGATGCTGGTCGTCCTTGGTGTGGCAGCGCACGGCCTGAATGGTCAGGTATCCGCCGGACAGCTCCATCTGCACATCCTCTTTCTTGCAGCCGGGCAGATCCACTGCGACTTCATAGCCGGTATCGGTCTGCTTGACATCGGTCTTCATCATATTGGCGCCATGCTTGCCAAAGACGCTGTGCGCCTCCCGATTCATGGCGCGCTCCAAAGCGGCGTCATTCCAGAACGGATCGAAGAAATCATCAAACAGATTTTCATGAAAAACAGTGGGCATCAGCATAAATCATTCCTCCAATCTCGGCTTCTGGCCGGGCCCTGGACCGGTATGCGGCGGGGGCTTGGCTTTAGGTCGGGTCTTATAATTGTATGCGTTTGAGGGGGAAGGGGAGATGCATCGTTCTGCATCTTTGGGACCCGTTCCCCTGAGCGCAGCCTTGTTATAGCACAGGGCGTTGGCACTGTCAAGCGATGAGTGCTAAAATTCACAGAAAGATAATGGAATGATAAAAACCTATGCAATATTCGGGACTGTTTGCCGATAATACGATTGTTTTTCTTTGCGGGCGTGGGCGGATGCTTTCTCTGATGATGCCGCATCGGGCGGTATTTACTCCACGGCAGACCTATGGTACAATGGTTGAAAAAGGAGAGTGTGTATGAGAGAAAAAGAGATCCGTGAAGGGGACATCGTCCGCCATTTCAAACGAGAGTGGGTGACCGATGGCTCCACGCAGTACCTGTATAAGGTGCTTGCATTTGCGCAGCACACCGAAACAGAGGAACAGATGGTGGTCTATCAGGCACTGTATCCGCCGTTTAAGGTCTGTGTGCGCCCCTATGAGATGTTCATGAGCGAGGTGGACCGGGCAAAGTATCCCGATGCCCATCAGACCTACCGTTTTGAGCGGTGGGAGGGCTGAGCGGGACCCTGTCATATGCAGGCGCAGCCTGGATAGAGCATTAAAAAGAAAAGCAGCATCCCTTTTGGTGGGGATGCTGCTTTTGCTTGCAGCGGCTGTCTTGACAGCACCCACATAAAACGGTAATCTTGAAAGAAGACCCCCCCTTACCATACGATAAAGGAGCAGATTGAAATGAAACGTGTCCCTTATGAAGAAATGGTCCGTCAGTTTGCCCGGGTGCTGTCGGCCCGGGGCTTTGCCCCGCAGGATGCGCAGGCGGCGGCCACGATCTTTGCACAAAACAGCCTGGCCGGGGTATACAGCCATGGTCTGAACCGTTTTCCTCGGTTGGTGGGCTACCTGGAGCGGGGCATCGTAGACCCCACGGCCAAGGCTACCTGCGAAGTCCAGATGGGCTGCATGGAGCGGTGGGACGGGCACCGTGGCTTTGGCCCCTTGAATGCCTGGCGTGCGATGGACCGGGCCTGTCAGCTGGCTAAGGAGCACGGTATTGGCCTGGTGGCTCTGGGCAACAATAACCACTGGATGCGGGGCGGCACCTATGGCTGGCAGGCGGCCAATGCGGGCTGTATCGGCATCTGCTGGTCCAACACCACCCCGAATATGCCCGCTTGGGGCGCCAAGGACTGCCGCATCGGCAACAATCCGCTGATCCTGGCTGTGCCCCGCACAAACGGCGAGCATATGGTGCTGGACTTTGCCATCAGCCAGTTCAGCTATGGCAAAATGGAGGATTGTCGTCTGCGGGGCATCCCGCTGCCGGTGCCCGGCGGCTACGATGAAAACGGTCAGCTGACCACCGACCCCGCCGCCATTGAAAAGACCGGCCGTGTGCTGCCCATGGGCTACTGGAAGGGCAGTGGTCTCTCCGTGGCGCTGGACCTGATCGGTGCGGTACTGTCGGGGGGCAACAGTGTCCATACCATTGGCACCTTTGAGGAGGAAGCGGGGGTCACGCAGATCATGCTGGCCATCGACCCCGGCAAGTTCAATACGCCGGAACAGACCGACGCCATCGCCGATGAGATCTTACAGGATGTCAAGGCCAGCCAGCCGGTAAAAGAGGGGGCAGAGGTGTTCTATCCCGGTGAGAGATCGCTGCGGGATACACGGGAGAACCTGGAACTGGGGGTCCCGGTCATTGAGGAGATCTGGGAATCTGTGCTGAAGATGTAAGCTCACAGCGGCTGGATCTGATCCAGGGTCTCAAACGGGATGGACCGGTCCTCCAGATGCAGGAGTCGATAGACCGGGTCGATCCGCTGAACTGTCCCAGTGATAGTGTGGTAAAAACCCACAGGCGGATGGGCGGGCTGTGCCGTGTCCGCTGCAAAATACCGCACCCGCACCTGGGTGCCTTTGGTCAAAAGGAGCAGCTTTTGGGAGAGCTGCTCCTTTTCTTCTTCGCTCAAAAAACGCTGCAGGACCCGCTGGCTGCGCTGTTTTTCTGCATCCAGTTCTTCATCGTATCCCCGCAGAGCGGCAAAGGGGGAAAAGATCTTTGCCCGGTTCTCCAAGCTCATCCGGGGGTGACGGCGGCGGCTCTCCGCTCTGTCCGGGCGGGACAGTGCTAGGATATCAGCGTATTTTCGGGTCACGTCCCGCCCCTCTGGGGTGTTTTTGTACTCCTCCATGGATGGCTCCTTTATTCGGCTTTGTGGCCGCCGATCTGTCCGTTGCGCTGGCGCATGGTAGCGCCTTCCTCATAACTGCTGGCTTTCAGCACCGCATTTTTGCCAAAGCGGGTCTTGATGTCCAGCATGGTCTGCTGCAATTTGCGCTCTTTTTCCTGTTTGCGCAGGTCGGTGAATAAGTCCACCTGGCAGATGCCTTGATCGGTTTCTACCCGATTGGCTGTCAAGGTCACACGGCGTACCGTTAAAGAGGGATCTGCGATCTGCGCAAACAATTTCACACAGCTGCCAATGATCTGGCTGCCCAGGTTGGTGGGGGCATCAAAACGGGCTGTGCCGTGGGCGGGTTTGGGCAGGGGGCGGCCGTAGGGGTCCAGTTTGGTCGGCCCGTGGTAACGGCCGGTGTCCACATTTTCCCGGTCATAGCCGATCTCCAGCGTTACCGATTGCGCTGCCAGCTGCTTTTCCATCAGCCGAAAGGACAGCAGTTCGGCCATCTCCTGTACGATCAGCCGTGCTTTGGCAAAGGGGTAGGGGCAGCTGAGAACTTGCCCTTCGCAGATGCTGTTGGAGCTGGGACGGTAGGCTTTGATCTGGGCAAGGCCGCAGGGCTCGTATCCCCAGGCGTGGTCGATCAGAAGCTCTGCATCCACCCCAAAGGTGTCGTACAGCCAGTCCTCGTTGTACACCGAGGCACGGGCCAGCTGTCCCATGGTGTGTATGCCGTGTGCCTCCAGCTTTTTGGCGGTGCTGGGGCCGGTCATCCAAAAGTCGGTCAACGGTCGATGATCCCACAAAAGGTACCGGTAAGACAGTTCGTCCAGCTGAGCGATGCGCACGCCGTCCGGGTCGGGTGCGGCGTGTTTGGCCACGATGTCCATGGCCAGCTTTGCCAGGTAGAGGTTGCTGCCGATGCCTGCTGTGGCGGTGATGCCGGTGTTCTCCAGCACAGCCCGCACCATCCGCATGGCCAGCTGATGGGCGCTGAGATGGTAATAGGGCAGGTAGGCGGTGGCGTCAATAAAGACCTCGTCAATGGAGTAGGGGTGGATATCGTCCGGGGAGACGAATTGCAGATAGGTCTTGTAGATCTGGGTGGAGACCTCCAGATACCGGGCCATGCGGGGCGGTGCAGCAATGAATTTGATCTGCAAACTAGGGTCTTTTTCCAGAGCTTTGGCATCTGCCGAAGCCCCGGTAAAGTGGAATCGTCCGTCCTCGCCCCGCAGTGCTTGCTTTTGCCGGATCGCAGCTTGCAGCCGCTGGGCGTTGGCCTGGTTCACCCGCTGCACCACCTCGAACAGCCGGGCCCGTCCGGGGATCTTGTACCCTTTGAGAGAAGGGGAGACCGCCAGACAGATGGTCTTTTCAGTGCGGGAGGTGTCCGCCACCACCAGATGGGTGGTCAGCGGGTCCAGCCCCCGGTCCATGCACTCCACCGAGGCATAAAAGCTCTTGAGGTCTATGGCAAAATAGGTGCGCTGCGTTTCCAAGGGACGGGGCCTCCTTTCTGCTGTGTTTACATCCGGCAAATGCGAGGGAAGAGTGAAACAACAACTTTTTATCTTATTATACAGCCTGTTGCTGGGCTTTGCAAGGAGAAAGCCGCTTTTTAGAAAAGGCGGTTTTTGAAGTGCCGGCAGACCCGCTTCCCCTAAACGGCGTTTCATGGTATACTGACAGAAGCAATAAAATCAGCCGCAGAGCTTTCTCTGCAAGGAAGGAGCTTACATGACTATGTTTCAGAAGTTGGTTGCCATCGAGCCAGTCAGCCTGATCCCCTCTGCCGAGCAGGAACTGTCCCGCTATGCACAGCAGGTGGAGCTGTTTGCGGACATCCCCGCCGACGATGATGAGATCGTGCGCCGCATTGGAGATGCAGATGCAGTACTGCTGAGCTATACCTCCCGTATCGGCCGTGAGGTGATCGAGCGCTGCCCCAAGATCCGCTACATTGGCATGTGCTGCAGCCTCTACTCTGAGCAGAGCGCAAACGTGGATATTGCCTTTGCCCGGGAAAAGGGCATCCGGGTGCTGGGCATCCGGGATTACGGCGACCGGGGCGTGGTCGAGTATGTCCTGCATGAACTGATCGGTCTGCTGCACGGTTTTGGGATGCCGATGCTGCAGGATGAGCCGGTGGAGATCACGGGTCTGAAGGTGGGCATCGTGGGTCTGGGCGTGTCCGGCAAGATGATCGCCGATGCGCTGGCCTTTATGGGGGCAGAGGTCAGCTATTACAGCCGCAGCCGCAAGCCGGAAGCCGAGGCCGCCGGGATGAGCTATAAGCCGCTGGATGCTCTGCTGAAGGATAGCCAGGTGGTGTTTACCTGCCTGAACAAGAATGTGCTGCTGCTGGGCCAGCCGGAGTTTGAGCAGCTGGGTGCAGGCAAGGTGTTGTTCAACACCTCCATCGGCCCTGGCTTTGACTCCGCAGCGCTGGAGCGCTGGCTGGATCAGCCGGGTACCCATTTCTTCTGCGATACCCGGGCCGCTGCAGGCGCTGTGGCAGAGGGCTTCTTTGACCGGGACAACGTCCATTGCCAGAATGTCTCTGCGGGACGCACCAAGCAGGCTTTTGTGCTGCTGAGCCAGAAGGTGCTGGCCAATATCCGCACGGCTCTGGCTGAGCTGGAGTAATATCCGGCTGCACCCATCAAACGGTGCGGAATAATCAAAAATAAATCAGCCGGGCCTTTGTGATGAAACTTCCATCACAGGGGCCCGGCTGTTTATTGAGCCTTTGCAGGGGTTTGGGTATAGTAGTGTTACCAACAGCGCTGCATAAGAACAGCCGCTCTGAGTTGAATTTGCAAGGAGGCTTTTTCTATGTATTACTCCAGTGGCAACTACGAGGCATTTGCCCGGCCCCTGAAGCCGGAGGGTGTGGACCATAAAGCGGCCTACATCATCGGAACAGGTCTGGCGGCTCTTTCCGCTGCCTGCTATCTGGTGCGGGATGGTCAGATGAAGGGCAGCAATGTCCATATTTTTGAAAAAGACCCGCTGCCTGGCGGCGCCTGCGATGGCTGGCGGTTTGATGTGGGCTATGTGATGCGGGGCGGCCGTGAGATGGACAACCATTTCGAGGTCATGTGGGATCTGTTCCGTTCGATCCCCTCCATCGAGACCGATGGGGTCAGTGTGCTGGACGAATATTATTGGCTGAATAAAAAGGACCCAAACTTCTCCCTCTGCCGCGCCACCGAGAAATGCGGCCAGGATGCCCACACCGACCGCAAGTTTGCAGTGTCGGACAAGGCAGCGATGGAGATCATGCGGCTGTTCTTTACCCCGGATGAGGAGCTGTTTGACAAAAAGATCGAAGATTTCTTTGATGATGAGGTGTTCAACTCCAACTTCTGGCTGTACTGGCGCACGATGTTCGCATTCCAGAACTGGCAGAGCGCATTGGAGATGAAGCGCTATATCAAACGCTACATCCATCACATTGGCGGCCTGCCGGATTTCACGGCTCTGCGGTTCACCAAGTACAATCAGTATGAGTCCATGATCCTGCCGATGATCAAATATCTGGAAGATCACGGCGTGCAGTTCCACTATAACATCAAGGTGATGAATGTGGAGTTCGATCTGAAGCCCGGCTGCAAGCAGGCCACCCGGATCGAGCTGCAGCGGGATGGCCAGCAGGAGTTTGTGGACCTGACCGAGAACGACCTGGTATTCATCACCCCCGGCGGCTGTGTGGAGAACTCCACCATGGGCAGTCAGAACACCCCCGCTGCATATGATACCGAGATCCGCCCCGGCGGCGGCTGGGATATGTGGCGGCGGATCGCAGCCCAGGACCCTGCCTTTGGCAACCCGGACAAGTTCTGCTTTGACCCGGAAAAGACCAACTGGATGTCTGCGACCGTGGAAACACTGGACCAGCGGATCATCCCTTACATCAAGAATATCTGCAAGCGGGATCCCTTCAGCGGCGGTGTGGTCACCGGCGGCATCGTTACCGTCAAGGACTCTGGCTGGCTGATGAGTTGGACCATCAATCGGCAGCCGCAGTTCCGGGATCAGCCCCGGGGCCATTGCCTGGTATGGGTCTACTCGCTGTTTACCGATAAGCCCGGCAACTACATCAAAAAGCCTATGCGGGAGTGCACCGGCAAGGAGATCTGCATGGAGTGGCTGTATCATCTGGGTGTGCCGGAATCCGAGATCGAGGATCTGGCAGAGCACAGTGCCAACACCGTGCCGGTCATGATGCCTTACATCGACGCCTTCTTTATGCCGCGCACCGATACCGACCGGCCGAAGATCGTGCCGGAAGGGGCGGTCAACTTTGCCTTTATCGGTCAGTTTGCCGAGACCGCACGGGACACCATTTTTACAACCGAGTATTCGATGCGCACCGGTATGGAAGCCGTTTACACCCTGCTGAACATTGACCGCGGCGTGCCGGAAGTGTGGGGCAGCACCTATGATATCCGGGATCTGCTGAATGCCACCATCCGCCTGCGGGACGGCAAGCCCCTCACCGAGATGCACCTGGGCTTTGCAGAAAAGCTGGCGCTGAAAAAGGTGCTGGAGAAGATCCATAATACCGACGTAGAAAAGCTGCTGCAGGAGTATCATGTGATCTGACCTGTAGGGGAGGGAAGCTCTCCTTGCTCTGAAAATTTTACATTCCTCCCTTCTCGTAAAAGGCAAAAGCACCTGCAGGATCTGCAGGTGCTTTCGTCTTTTTGTGCCTTGACAAAAGCAGCCGGGCAGACCATACTGAAAACAAAAGGATTTCCCGGCGCAGCGTCTGCCGGGTGCAGACAGAAGGAGGAGACCGACCATGAAGATCACATCTTTAGTGGAAAATACTACTGCGGACCCTCGTTTGGGCAAGGAGCATGGACTTTCGCTGTACATCGAGGCGGCAGGCAAGACCCTACTGTTTGATATGGGGCAGAGCGGCTTGTTTGCCCAAAATGCCCAGACATTGGGGCTTGACCTGGCTAAGGTGGATCTGGCGGTGCTGTCCCACGGACATTACGACCATGGCGGCGGACTGACGCACTTTTTGGAGCTGAATAAGACAGCGCCGGTCTATCTGAGCCGCTACGCATTCCAGCCCCATTACCACGGTGCCGAACGGTATATCGGCTTGGACCCGGCTCTGCAGGGGTGCGACCGGCTGCATTTTGTGGCAGACCAGCAGACGATCGCCCCTGGGCTGACCCTGTATTCCTGCAATGATCGCACAAAACAATGGGATCTGGGCAGTTTTGGCCTGACTATGGTGCAGGAAGGTGCTCTTTTGCCGGAGGATTTCCGCCATGAGCAGTACCTTTTGATCGAGGAGGAGGGAAAACGAGTGCTGATCAGCGGCTGCTCTCACAAAGGTGTACTGGATATCGCCCAGTGGTTCCAGCCGGATGTGCTGGTGGGTGGATTCCACTTCTCCGGCCTGCCGCTGGATGATACCCTGGCCGGGTACGCTCGCCAGCTGGATGGGATGGACACGGAGTTTTATACCTGCCACTGTACCGGCTGTGCGCAATATGAGTTTATGCGGCCTTATATGCACCGTCTCCATTATCTGTCTACAGGACAGAGCGTCGTTTTGTAAGAGGGAAGGATTTCTTCAAAAAACTTGTCTGAAAGTGTTGACAATCCTGCTGTGGGCTGGTATAATAATCAACGTCGCCAGGGTGCGGCAAACAAAAACCAGCTTATGGGGGATTAGCTCAGCTGGGAGAGCGCTTGCATGGCATGCAAGAGGTCACCGGTTCGATCCCGGTATTCTCCACCAATCAAATGCGAAACGAACACAGTGTCACCATTCAAATGGTCGGCAGTGTGTTCGTTTTGTTTTGCAAACTTCCACGTCTTGCATAACACATAACAAAAAAGCCCGCACGTTCCCTTTGCAGAGCGTGCGGGTGTTTTTATGCCTGTATTTGGTCAGGGGGACTAAACATCGGGAAAATTTCGCAAAAATATTCCGCCTTTTTGCAGGAGCGCCTGCGGCTATGCCGTATAAAAAGATAACAGGGTGGTGCAAAACTCCCCGCGCCAGTGACGTCCTCGGCCGGGCAGCAAAAGCCCCCTGCTCTCTGCCAAAGGGCAGAGATTTAAGCTGAAATTCATCCTATCTTCAGCGGGGCACAAGGCTGTGCTGCTACAATACAGGTACCGAAGCAAGCACGGAAGGGGCGCCTGCGCTTCTTTTCAGACCCGGCTGCGGAATTTAGAACAGGTTCCTTGATCGTTGGAGCGATCAAAGGAAGAAAGGCGGTTACTATGAAAAAGATCATGAAAGCGGTTGCAATGGTTACTCTGTCGGCGTGTGTGATGACCGGCGGCGCACTGGCCAGCTTTGCAGCGGAGGCATCTCCCTACCGGATCACCGGCTATAAGGCCAGCACCTGCGGCCTGTACGATGGCGGCCATTGCGATAATGCAGTGGTAACGGCAAACTATACAGCACCGGATGGCACGGTCAAGAGCTACGATTTCTGCGCAGAGTGCGGCAAGGTGAACGATAAGGCAGTGATGACGGAGATCACGGACAGCTTTTCGGCCTACGGACAGCTCTACGTTTATACGGGGACCCTGGACAATGGGGAAAAGATGATGACGGTCACCTGCCTCAGCGGGCAGGGCGCAATGGATGAGATCGACCCGCGGGTCCGCATTGCCAACGAGGCGGTGCAGGGCTACGACCTGTATCTGGTGGCAGAGGACGGCACGGAGACGAAGCTGGCCGCAGATGCCGGCCGTTACTATATGTCTTACCGGGTTCCCATGGAAAAGGGCGCTGCTCTGATCCACATGGTGGCTCAAAACAGCTGACCAGCCGGGAGCGGCTTTTTGGACGCGATGCATTGCATCGCGTCCTTTTTGCTTGGGCATAAAAAAGTTGGCCTATGCGCAATGCATAGGCCAACGAAATGTGTGTGGGAGAGGCGCTTATTCCGCCTGTTCCGGCTGCACTTCAGGTGCTGCAGGACTGTCTGGGGGACAAGGGGGCGTTCCCTCGCAGGATTCTCCAAAGGCGTCGTGGTAGGCGTCGTACATCTGCGTCTGTCCGTTGCGGCGCAGGCCAAACAACACCAGCTTTTTTACTACATCGTAGATCACGGCAAACAGCGGCACGCCTACGATCATGCCCACAAAACCCCACAGGCCGCCAAACAGCAGAATGGCAAACAGCACCCAGAAGCTGGAGAGTCCGGTGGAGTTGCCCAGGATCTTGGGTCCGATCACATTGCCGTCCAGCTGCTGGAGGATAAAGACGAACAAAACGAACCAGATGGCTTTGATGGGGTCCTGGATCAGGATCAGCAGCGTGGCAGGAATGGCGCCGATAAAAGGCCCGAAGAAGGGAATCACGTTGGTGACACCGATGATCACCGACACCAGCAGAGCGCTGGGGAACCGGACGATCAGGCAGACGATATAGCAAAGCACGCCAATAATGGCCGAGTCCAGGATCTTGCCGTTGATAAAACCGCCGAACATCCGGTCTGCGTATTTTACCTCATCCAGGATGCGCTGTGCCCAAGGGCTGGGGACTGCACTGTACAGGATCATCTTGGCCTGCTGTGCAAACCGCTTGCGGCTGGCCAGCAGATAGACCGCCACGATGATGCCGATCAGCAGGTTTTTCAAGGTGTTCACCACGCTGATCACGCCGCTGCCCACGCCGGAGACGATGTTCTGCATCGAGGGGACCAGGGTGGTCTTGATCCAGGTGTCCAGGTTCAGGGAGATGCTGTCGTAAGCGGATTCGATCATCAGTAAAAGATCGTGGTTCTCCTCAAAAAACTCCTGGGTGGAGATCCAGGCCACAAACCGGTTGATGTTGCGCTGGGCGGTATAGTACAGAGTGGTGACGCTGGTGATCAGCTGCGGGATGATCATCATCAGCAGTGCATAGACGAGCAGCACCCCAAACAGCATGGTCAGCAAAATCGCGACCGGTTCCACCGCTTTGTGGGCTTTCTCTGGGAAGCTGCGCCGCAGGAAATTTTCAACGGTGTTGCACACCGGCTTGAGCAGGTAGGCGATCACTGCGCCGTAGATGAACGGCATCAGGATGCCGGTCAGCACCGAGATCGCGTCCCCAAAACCTTGGAAACGGTAGATCAGGAAGAAGAAGGCAATGCTCAGGCTGATGGCTCCAAACCCAGCCAGCATCCCATACAGATAGGGTTTGATGTGTGGCTTTTTGTCGATCATGGCTCCTCCGTGCCCGCCAGCCTGGCGCGTCGGCGGGTGCTTTTAACGTTTGTTGCTTCTGCGCCAGATGTGCAGCTGCTCTGCCTGAGCGATCAGCTCCTCCCGGAAATCCGGGTGAGCAACGCTGATCAGGGCCTCGGCCTTCTGCCAGGTGGACAGACCCTTCAGGTTGACGCAGCCATATTCGGTGCAAAGATAGTGAACATTGGCGCGGGTATCGGTCACAATGCTGCCGTTCACCAGGGTGGGACGGATACGGCTCTCCAGCTTGCCGGTCTTTTTGTTCATGAAAGTGGAGGACAGGCAGATGAAGCTTTTGCCCCCGTGGGACAGATAGGCGCCCAGCACAAAGTCCAGCTGTCCGCCTGCGCCCGAGATGTGCTTGACACCAGCGCTCTCTGCATTTACCTGTCCAAACAGATCCACGTCCACCGCATTGTTGATGGAGATGAAATTATCCAGCGCAGCAATGGTGCGGATGTCGTTGGTGTACTCCACCGAAGCAGACATGCACTCCGGGTTGTCGTTCAGGTAATCGTACAGCTTTTGGGTGCCGGCGCCAAAGGCGTACACCTGGCGGCCCTTGTCCAGCTGTTTGCGGCTGCCGTTGATCTTGCCTGCACGGGCAATGTCCACAAAGGCATCCACATACATCTCTGTGTGTACACCCAGGTCTTTCAGGTCGCTCTGAGCGATCAGCCCGCCAATGGCGTTGGGCATCCCACCGATGCCCAGCTGCAGGCAGGCGCCGTCCGGGATCTGGGGCACCACAAGGTTTGCCACCTTCAGGTCCACCTCTGTTGCAGCACCGGGAGCGGCCATCTGGCCGATGGGGGGGTTATCGCCCTCCACGATACCCGTTACCTGCGAGATGTGGACGCTGTTTTCGCTGCCGCCCAGGCAGCGGGGCATGTTGGTGTTGACCTCCACAATGATCTTGCGGGCCTTTTCACACACGGCCCCCAGATGGGAGGCGCTGGGTCCAAAGTTGAAGTAACCGTGGGCGTCCATGGGGGCTACCTGGAACACCGCCACATCTACGGGGTCCGGGCTTTCCCGGTAATAACGGGGCAGCTCCGAGTAGCGGATGGGGCAGTAGAACGCAAACCCCTGTGCAATGGCTTTGCGCTCAATGCCGCTCATGTGCCAGCTGTTCCAGGTCATATGGGCAGCAGGGTCCGGGATCTGGAAGATCTCGGGCACCCACATCAGGATGCCGCCATGGAAATTGACCCCTTCCAGCTGGGGCAGGCGCTGGGCCAGGGCTGCATCCACCGCCACAGGGGTGTTGGCGGTCCAGCCGTAGTCCACCCAATCGCCGCTCTGCACCAGGGCGGCAGCTTGGGCTGCGGTCATCTGCTTGTCTGCATACAGTGCCTTGAAGTCCATTATAAACCATCCTCTCCAATAATAATATAGAAGAATTGTAAACTCTCGGTTTTATGCCAAAGCCGGGCAAATCTTTGCTGGACCTTTGCATAAGCTTTGCAAGGCCAACATACCTTACACACATCTTTATGGTAAGCTATGTCCATACAAAAAAGACCCGGGACTGCCGGATGGGCCGACATCAACTTAGTTATAACATTAACAATGTATAGAATCAAGGCTTTGAACTGTAAAAACTTCGTGATTAGCATAATGGACAAAAACAGCAGAAATTCGTTGGGATTGTTTGGCACATACAGGAGAAGAATTTCAAGAAAAGGACTTGATAAAATTTTGACGATGTGGTTTACTTATAGTGTCGCAGGGGACAGGGCACATCCCCACAAGGGATTGTCTAAAAATTAACGATAGCGCGAGACCCTGCGGCCCGGCCCTACCGGACCCCCGGTGTGAAAGGGAGATTTTAGAATGCCGATTGCAATTTACCCCGGCTCCTTTGACCCGGTGACCAAAGGTCACCTGGATATCATCAAGCGGGCCGCCAAGATCCACGAAAAGCTGATCGTGGCTGTGCTGATCAACAGCTCAAAGCATCCTCTGTTTACCGTAGAGGAGCGGGTGGAGATGCTGCGGGAGTGCTGCCAGGGGCTGCCCAATGTTACAGTGGAAAGCTTTAATGGGCTGACCGTGGATTTTGCCAAAAAACGCCGTGCTTCCGTGATGGTGCGGGGCCTGCGGGCTGTGACGGATTTTGAAAATGAGATCCAGCTTGCGCAGATCAATCACGCACTGATGCCCGGCATCGAGACGATGTTTCTGGCCACCAGCATCAAGTGGAGTTATCTGTCCTCCACGGTGGTCAAGGAGGCTGCCCGCTACGGCAGCGATATCTCCAAGTTCGTCACCCCCAATGTGGAAAAGGCCGTGTACGATAAATTTGCACAGCTCCGGCAGCAGACAGACCCCGATCTATGAGAAAACGCCTTTCCGGCGTTTTGATAAAAATGTGATCTGAACGCAACCCAAATATATTAGTCAGGAGGCTATCCTTATGAAGAAAGTAGTTATCGCGTCCGCATGCCGTACCGCCATCGGCAAGTTTGGCGGCACCCTGGCAAACGTCCCGGCGGCTGAGCTGGGCTCCATCGTCATCAAAGAGGCCATCCAGCGCGCTGGCATCACCCCGGAGCAGGTGGATCACGTTTATATGGGCTGCGTCATCCAGGCCGGCCTGGGCCAGAACGTGGCTCGTCAGGCTGCCCTGAAGGCTGGCCTGCCCATCGAGACCCCCGCTGTTACCGTCAACGTGGTCTGCGGCTCTGGTCTGAACTGCGTGAACATGGCTGCTCAGATGATCGAGGCCGGCGATGCTGACATCGTGGTCGCAGGCGGCACCGAGAACATGGATATGGCTCCCTTTGCTATGATGAAGGCCCGCTACGGCTACCGCATGGGCGCACCCATGGGCAAGAGCGAGCTGGTGGACACCATGGTCAACGATGCTCTGTGGGATGCCACTGGCTACAACAAGCACATGGGCGTCACCGCTGAGAACATCTGCTCCAACGAGACCTACCAGCAGAAGTACGGCTACAGCCCCATCACCCGTGAGCAGCTGGACGAGTTTGCTTACAACAGCCAGGTCAAGGCTGCCAAGGCGATCGAGGACGGCGCATTCAAGGACGAGATCGTCCCCGTGGTCATCAAGGGCAAGAAGGGCGACACCGTGTTCGATACCGATGAGGGCCCCCGTCTGAGCTCTCCCGAGGTGCTGGCAAAGCTGAAGCCCGCCTTCATTAAGGACGGCATCGTCACCGCTGGCAACTCCTCCGCTATCAACGACGGCGCAGCTGCTCTGGTCGTGATGAGCGAGGAGAAGGCTAAGGAACTGGGCGTCACCCCGCTGGCTACCTGGGTCGCAGGTGCTCTGGCAGGCGTGGAGCCGGAGGTCATGGGTCTGGGCCCCATCGCTGCTACCAAGAAGGTCATGAACAAGACCGGTCTGACCGTCAACGATATGGACCTGATCGAGGCCAACGAGGCTTTTGCTGCTCAGTCCGTGGCTGTGGGCGAGTCCCTGGGCTTTGACCTGGATAAGCTGAACGTCAACGGTGGCGCCATTGCTCTGGGCCACCCGGTGGGCGCTTCCGGTGCTCGTATCCTGGTCACCCTGCTGTATGCTATGAAGCACCGCGGTGCAAAGAAGGGCCTGGCTACCCTGTGCATCGGCGGCGGCATGGGCTGCGCTACCATCGTTGAGATGGACTAAACATTCCTCTTTATAAAGCAGACTGAACGATCGTTCCGGGCGGCGGGTCGCCGCTGCCCGGAGCCTTCTTAGATAGAAAGGATGGTTTTTTACAATGGCTTTTGTAAAAACCGAAGTGCAGGGCGCTGTGGAGATCATCACCATCGACCGCCCGAAGGCACTGAACGCACTGAACCCGGAGGTCCTGGCAGATCTGAAGGCCGCTTTTGAGGCGGTGGATCAGCAGAACATCCGCTGCATCGTCCTCACGGGTGAGGGGGATAAGAGCTTTGTGGCTGGTGCAGACATCGGCTCCATGAGCACGATGACCAAGGCACAGGGCGAGGAGTTCGGCAAGCTGGGCAACGATGTGTTCCTGATGATCGAGAGCTTCCCCGTCCCGGTGATCGCTGCGGTCAACGGTTTTGCTCTGGGCGGCGGCAACGAGCTGGCTATGAGCTGCGATATCCGCATCTGCTCTGACAATGCTGTGTTTGGTCAGCCGGAAGTGGGTCTGGGCATCACCCCGGGCTTTGGCGGCACCCAGCGTCTGGCTCGTCTGGTGGGCATGGGCATGGCAAAGCAGCTGGTCTACTCTGCCCTGAACATCAAGGCAGACGAGGCACTGCGCATCGGCCTGGTAAATGCTGTGTATCCGCAGGCAGAGCTGATGGACAATGTGCTGAAGCTGGCTTCCAAGATCGCCAAGAACGCACCCATCGCTGTGCGCAACTGCAAGAAGGCCATGAACGACGGCATCTCCCTGCCCATCGAAAAGGCAGTCGAGGTGGAGGAAAAGCTGTTTGGCGACTGCTTTGAGACCCACGACCAGGTGGAGGGCATGGCTTGCTTCCTCTCCCGCGAGAAACCGAAGCCGAAGCCTGTGTTCACCAACAACTAAGCTGTACTGTTTTTTATAAACTGTGAGATAGAATAAAGGAGATTTCCTATGAAGATCGGTGTTATCGGCGCTGGCACCATGGGCCAGGGCATCGCAAAGGCATTTGCTCAGGTGGAGGGCAACACCGTTGCCCTGTGCGATATCAAGCAGGAGTGGGCTGAGAAGGGCCTGGCTAAGATCAAGGCTGGCTACGACAAGCTGGTGGCTAAGGGCAAGATGACCCAGGAGAAGGCAGATGCCATCGTGGGCGCTATCACCCCGGGCCTGAAGGAAGACCTGTGCGCAGACTGCGATCTGATCGTGGAGGCTGCCTTTGAGGATATGAAGGTCAAGCAGACCACCTTTGCAGAGCTGGATAAGCTGTGCAAGCCGGAGTGCATC
>ULQI01043874.1_pt1 | contig 32533 bp, 32 predicted proteins | sample 1954261 | NCBI WGS metagenome assembly ULQI01 (sample SAMEA4835650, study PRJEB28245) | human gut metagenome | biome: gut microbiome; material: fecal sample | place: Denmark | collected 2008 | reverse complement strand
CAGGGAGCTGTACCGCAGCTGCCTGCACACGGCGGCGGGGGATCAGAATTTTGAACTTCTGCCGGAGGCGCTGCGCGCAGGGGAGATGGGGCGTGCATTTGAATGTGCGCATACATTAAAGGGAATGCTTGCCAATATGGGGCTGATTCCGCTATACGATATTGTGGTGCGGATTGTGGAGCCGCTGCGTGCGGGAGAGCCGGCGGAACTTTTACCTGTCTGTGACGAACTTCTGGCGGCGAGAGACAGGCTGAATACCCTGTTAAAGGAGCCGGCATGAGGGTTCTGATGACAAATATCATCGCTCTGTGTGATGAGGGGCTGTATGAGGAACTTTTGCGGTATGTTCCGACAGAGAGACAGGAGAAAATTGCACGCTGCGGGAAGCAGCAGGATCGCATGAGGAGCCTTGCCGCAGGTCTGCTGCTGGAGTATGGTCTGCGAAGCATGGGCTGTTCCCTGCTTCCTCTGGTACCAGAGACAGAGACGGTGCATCTGGTGTGCGGCACCCACGGAAAGCCGGAGCTTTCCGGCGGGGCGGGGGTGCACTTTAACCTGTCCCATGCGGGAGATTATGCAGCCGCGGTATTTGATGAGGGTGAAGTCGGGATCGACGTGGAACAGGTGCGGCGTGTGAATGTGAATGTCATGCGAAGACAGTTTACGGCAGAGGAGAATGCGTATCTGCTGAGTGAACCAGATGCGTTTTTAAGACTCTGGACGCGCAAGGAAAGCTATTGCAAAGCGGTAGGGGAAGGACTGCACCTGCCGCTTTCTTCGTTTGATGTGCTGGAGGATCAGGTGGCAGGAGGGACTGCGCCTGCAGCAGAGGCGGCGGAAGCAGAGATGGCGGTCAGGGAAGCGGATGCCGGGCAGTTTTATCTGTATACAGAAGTGCCGGTAAAAGGCTATGTATTGTCGGTCTGCGCGGGACATCCCATCACGGGGTGTCCTGTGGAGAACGTTGATCTGCGGAAATTATTTGACGGCATTTCCTAAAATCACTATAATAAATTCATCAGCCAAAAAGGATGGGATAGATCATGTACGATGAACTGACAGAGCAGGATATCAAGAAAATGGAAGAGGAGATCGAGTATCGCAAGCTGGTTGTGCGCAAGGAAGCACTTGAAGCTGTGAAGGAGGCGAGAGCCCAGGGAGATCTCAGCGAGAATTTTGAATATCATGCGGCAAAAAAGGACAAGAACCAGAACGAGAGCAGAATCCGCTATCTGGAGAAGATGATCAAGACAGCGAAGATCATATCTACGGATTCCGCGGAGGACGAAGTCGGAATGAATAATACCGTCACCGTGTATTTCGAGGAGGACGATGAGGAAGAAGTCTATAAGATTGTCACCACCGTGCGCGGCAATTCACTCAAGAACTTGATCAGCAATGAGTCGCCGCTCGGCAAGGCACTGCTTGGACACCGGGTGGGAGACCGCGTGGAAGTGCGGGTCAACGATGATTATTCTTATTTTGTCACGATCCGCAAGATCGAGAATACCGTGGATGACGGAACAGACAAGCTGAGAAAATTTTAGGCATGACGCAGAAGAAAGGATAGAGCAGATGAGACTGACAGAATTATTAAAGACCGATCAGGTTACGATTTCCTGTGAGCTGTTTCCGCCCAAACAGGGGGCGCAGCTTGCCAACTACAAAAATATCGTTGCGGACATGGCGGCATTGAAGCCGGCATATATGAGCGTGACCTACGGCGCGACCGGCGGTACGTCCGACTATACGGTAGAACTTGCCAGCGAGGTGGAAAAGCATCAGATTCCGGCGCTTGCGCATTTGACCTGTGCTTCCTCCACGAAGGAAAAAGTGGCATCCGTGATTGAGGAGTTAAAGGAGAAGCAGATCAGCAATATTCTGGCGCTCCGGGGAGACATTCCGCAGAATGCAGATTTTCCGCTCCCGAACCAGTACCGTCATGCGAGTGAACTGATTGCGGACATCAAAGCGCAGGGAGATTTCTGTATCGGCGGCGCCTGCTATCCGGAAGGACATCCGGAAGCGGACACCATCTTTGAGGATCTGGATCATCTGAAGGAAAAAGTGGATGCGGGCTGTGAATTCCTGACGACACAGATGTTTTTTGATAACCACATTCTGTATAATTTCCTGTATAAGGCGCTCTCAAGAGGCATTGATGTGCCGGTGGTTGCGGGAATCATGCCGGTGACGAACAAGGCGCAGATCAAGAGGATCGTGTCGCTTTCCGGCAATATGGTTCCGCCGCGTTTCCTGGCGATCGTGGATCGTTTCGGGGATAATCCGGCGGCGATGCGCCAGGCCGGAATTGCTTACGCGACGGATCAGATCATCGATCTGATTGCCAACGGCGTAAATCACGTACATATCTATACCATGAATAAGCCGGATGTCGCGGGCGAGATTCTGGACAATCTGTCCGAGATCTATGTGAGAGCGTAATCTGGGGCTGATCCGGGCTTGTGCGGGAGGAAGGCTATGGCAGGGAAGAATGTTGAGGGACAGCTTGAGTTATTTTCACTGTTTGATTCGGTGGAAGAACTAGAGCAGAAGATCAAAGGCGCCGGACTGAAAGAAGTGCAGGGCGAACCGGTGATGGAACAGTGTTACAGGCATCGTGACACCGGTGAGACGGCGGTGGCAGCGTATCTGGACTATAACCGGGTCTATGTGGCGGACTGGGGCAGAAAGCCCCTGCTGTATCAGTTCGACAGCACAAAAGAAGCTGTCGAGTACTATGCAGACTGGCTGGACCGGCATGCGTCGGATGAAGCGGCAGTAGCGGCAGAACGGCCGGAAGCATTGCAGAAGGCGGAGGCTGTCCGGTGGGAGAATACGGAGGTAGAGAAATGAAACAGGAAGAATTATGCCGTAAACTGACAGAGATGATTGCGGAGACAAAAGCGGAGAAGCTTTCCTGGAGGCTGGAAGTACAGACCACAGAGGGAAATGATGTTTCCGAGAAGCCCATCGAGGAGGAGCACGGAACAAAGTGGACGATTGATGAGTGCTATGCGTCTTACAGCTGTAACTACCGCGGAAAAGAATTCTGTATGATTACCTATGAGCTGCTCAAGAAATCCGGGGATAAGGAGCGCTCAAGCAATCTGGTCTTTTTACCGCCGGATGGAATCCGCTTTTTCGACCTTCACACCTTACTGCCGTACAGTGTGGAGATGTCGGCGGTACTTGCGGATCATATTCATCAGCTCTGGCTGCTTCTGATGGAGAAGTACAAAGAGAAGCGCCCCGGTGTGGAACTGATTGTAAGACCCGGGACACTTACAATTGAAGATGAAGGACTATAGAACAAGGTTTTTAATTACATTACAGAAAAAACGTGTGGGAGACTACAGAATATGCAGCCTCCCGCACGTTTTTTAGTGCAGGGATTTTTCGACTTCATTTAGAGAGAGGGCACAGTGGTTCTTTAAAACCACGGATTTTAAATCCTCAAATTCCGCTTTCTCTTTCTGGATGCCGTAGCCGGAACTTTTTTTGATGCGGATATTGCCGTACGAGGTCTTGCGCGTCTCAAAAGTGGATTCCAGCTTTGCGCGCTCGAATACCTGATAGCGCACGCCTCTGGTCGAAGTGTGCAGGAAGAAGAGTCCTGTGAATTTTTCGCGTTCCTCCATCTCACACAGACAGGTTAAGAGAATGCCGGGACGGTTTTTTTTCATCTGGATCGGGATCGTAAAGACGTCCAGTGCTCCGGCTGCCATAAAGATCTCCGTTGCAAGCCCCAGCGCCTCGCCGGTCATATCGTCGATGTTGCAGGAGATCGATAAAATGGTATCGTCACAGGAGTACGGTTCCTCCTCGGCAGCAAGATAGGAGGCGGTGTCGCCGAGGAAAGCGCGGACACAGTTTGCAATGCCGAAATCCTTCGACCCGATGCCGTAGCCGATCTCCGATGCGGTCATGGTTGGCATCGGGAGATAGCGCAGCACATAATAGTGCAGGATGGCAGCGCCCGTCGGGGTTAAAAGTTCGCCGGTCACGGAGCCGGTGTAGAACGGAATGCCGCGCAGAAGCTCGGCGGTCGCCGGGGCTGGAACCGGCAGTACGCCGTGCGCACATTTTACAAAGCCGTTTCCGACGTGAAGGGGCGACGCGAGAATCTGTTCCGGCGCAATCGTGCGGATTAAGAGCGCGCAGCCGACCACATCCGCGAGTGCGTCGAGTGTTCCCACCTCGTGAAAATGAATCTGCTCTAACGTGGTGTCGTGTACTTTTGCCTCAGCCTCTCCGAGCAGGCGGTAGATGGCGAGCGCATCCTCCTTCACCTCTGCGGGAAGATCAAGGGATGTGATCTCCTCACAGACGGCGGCGTAGGTGGTGTGCGTGTGAGAATGTCCGTCCTTTGCAGGGTCGGACACCTCGCGTGCACCGGACGCATCCGGACTCTCTGCGTGCGTGTGATGGGCATGTTCCGCCTTGACATCGAGAGAGACCTCCTCGGTACCGTTCACCGTGACTTTCATGTGGATCCCGCTGATGCCGCAGCTTACGGCGGATTCCGGGGAAAGCGCGATATGATAAGGAGCAAAGACGGTGTTCATCTTGTGCAAAAACCATTCTTTCTGATCGCAGATCTCATAGAGGGCACTCATCAGCATGTCTCCGGCAGCACCCATATTACATTCCAGATAAATTGTTTTCATAATAAGAAGAAACCTCCTGTTAGAGTGATGGCTGGTGTGATCAGCCGCCGATGTGGTTGATCATGCTTGCAAGGTAGCCAGCGCCGAAGCCGTTGTCGATGTTGACGACCGACACGCCGCTGGCACAGGAATTGAGCATGGAGAGCAGTGCGGAGATGCCGTGAAAGCTGGCACCGTATCCCACACTTGTGGGAACGCCGATGACAGGGCAGTCCACGAGCCCTCCGATGACGCTGGCGAGTGCGCCCTCCATGCCTGCGACAGCGATGATGGCATTGGCGGAGGAGAGCAGCTCCATGTTGGAGAGCAGCCGGTGCAGCCCTGCGACGCCGACATCGTAGACGCGTACGACCTTGTTGCCGAGCACCTCTGCCGTTAAGGCTGCCTCCTCCGCGACGGGAATGTCGCTCGTGCCGCCTGTGGCTACGACGATGGTTCCCTCCGCTGTGATATGCGGCGTACGGTTCACAATGCCGATGCGGGACGCCTCATCGTAGAACAGCGTAAAACGCTCGGAGAGGTAAGCAGCGGATTCCGGGGAAAGCCTCGTGATTAAGATATTCTCCGGACAGTGGGCGAGCAGACTGTTCGTGATGCCCTCGATCTGTTCTTTGGTCTTGGAGGCTCCGTAGATCACTTCCGGCGCTCCCTGACGCACTTCGCGGTGATGATCGACCTTGGCGTATCCGAGATCCTCAAAAGGAGCCAGCTTTAACTGCGCGTAGGCTTCGCTCGCGGTGAGCGTTCCGTTTTCAATATTATTAAGAATCGTTCTGATATGATCGTTTTCCATGATGTCCTCCATGTCTGTAATTAACCATATTATACCCATTGTACGGCGGGATTGCAAGAACGCGCAGGCGCTTGAAAGACCGGAATTTAGTACATTTATACAAAAAATGGAAACTGATTTTGTGAATTCGGTTTCTTGTGAGAACCTGGAAATCGTGATAGAATAAAGGAAACCAGAAAAAGAAAAATAGTTTCCAAAAGAGGGAGGTGACATAGATGCAGCAGAAAGAAGTGATCCTGGAGGGAACGATCAAGGCGTTCAATGAGAAAGGCCTAAAGTTCACCATGGACGATGTGGCAAAGATCCTCGGAATGAGCAAAAAGACCATATATACCGTATTCCGCGACAAGGAGTCGATGTTTCTTGCGATGGTGGATTACATGTTCGATTCCATTAAGGAGAGTGAACAGCAGATCGTGGAGGACAATGCGCTCTCTACGGTGGAGAAGATCAGACGGATTCTCGGAGTGATCCCGGAGAGTTACCGGGATGTGGATTTCAGACAGCTTTATCTGTTAAAGGACAAGTATCCGGTAATTTACAAACAGGTGGAAAAGAGACTGGAGACCGGCTGGGAGACAACGATCCAGCTTCTGGAGCAGGGAATGGCGGAAGGCGTGATCCGCAAGGTCAGCATTCCGATTGTGAAGATGATGCTGGAAGCTACGGTAGAACAGTTTTTCCAGAGAGATATCCTGATTCAGAGCGGGCTTTCCTATCTGGAAGCGCTCGATGAGGTGGTTTCGATTCTGGTAAACGGAATTGTGGTGCCGGAGGCGGCGGGATAAACGCGTGGCAATGCAGGAAGGTGACAGGCAAAGGTAGAACATGGAGAACAGAGTATATTTAAATGACGACTGGAAGTTTTCGGAGCAATTTACGGAAGAAATGCTGGGCGACGGCTTTGACGTGGGAAACATGACTCCGGTACGGCTTCCGCACACGGTGAAGGAGACACCGCTTCACTATTTTGACGAATCTGTTTACCAGATGGTCAGCGGATACCGCAGAGATGTCTATATTCCGGAAGAATGGAAAGGAAAACGTCTGCTGCTCACGATTGACGGGGCGGCGCATGAGAGCGAAGTCTACTGGAACGGGAAGAAGATCGGGGAACATCACTGCGGCTACACGGCATTCACGATGGACATCAGCGACGATGCCGTCTACGGCATCCGCAACACGCTGGTGGTCAAGGTGGACAGCAGGGAGAGCGTGAATATACCGCCGTTTGGATTTGTGATTGACTATATGACATACGGCGGACTCTACCGTGAGGTGTGGCTCGACATCAAGGAGAAAACCTATCTGAAAGATGTGTTTGTGCGGGGAGATCTTTCCGGTGACTCCGGCAGACTGATCTCCGAGATTACGGCGGACGGCGGCGGGGAGAATCTTAGCGTCAGACAGAAGATCAAAAGATGCGGCGAGAGCGGCTACCGTCTTCTGGGCGAATGTGAACTGACCGGAACAAAGCTTGTGCTCGACTATACGGTGGAATCCGTTCTGCCGTGGGACACCGTTCATCCGGTCTGCTATGAGGTGTGCACACAGCTCATCCAGGATGAAAAGGTGCTGGATGAAAATGTGACGGTCACAGGCTTCCGGCATGCCGAGTTTAAGGCGGACGGTTTTTATCTGAACGGTAAAAAAGTAAAGCTCCGCGGACTCAACCGACATCAGAGCTATCCGTATGTGGGATATGCCATGCCGGAATCCATGCAGCGGATGGACGCGGATATTTTAAAGTATGAGCTTGGCGTCAACGCCGTGCGGACATCCCACTATCCGCAGTCCCATTACTTTATCGACCAGTGTGACAGAATCGGACTTCTGGTATTTATGGAGATTCCGGGATGGCAGCACATCGGCGATGAGGCGTGGAAGGATCAGGCGGTTATAAATGTGCGCGATATGGTGATGCAGTACCGCAATCACACGTCCATCATTCTCTGGGGCGTGCGCATCAACGAGTCGCAGGACGATGATGATTTTTACCGCAGGACGAACGCGGTGGCGCACGAACTCGATCCATCCAGACCGACGGGCGGTGTGCGGGCGCACAAAAAGAGCAGTCTTCTGGAAGACGTCTACACTTACAATGATTTTGTGCATGACGGCACGAATCAGGGATGTGAGAAAAAGGCGGCGGTGACGTCCGATCCGAAAAAACCGTATCTGATCAGCGAATATAACGGTCACATGTATCCGACCAAGGCGTTCGACTGGGAGGAACACCGCGCGGAACATGCGCTGCGCCATGTGCGGGTGCTCGACGCGGCGGCAGCGGAGGGTGACATTGCAGGAAGCTTCGGCTGGTGCATGTTCGACTACAACACACACAAGGATTTCGGCAGCGGGGACCGCATCTGTTACCACGGCGTGATGGATATGTTCCGCAATCCGAAGCTGGCGGCGAAGGTCTATGAGTGCCAGCAGGAGGAACATACGGTTCTGGAACTGAGTTCTTCCATGGACATAGGGGAGCACCCGGGCTGCAACCGCGGCGAGACCTACATTTTTACCAACGCGGACAGTGTGCGGATGTACAAAAACGACCGTTTTATCAAGGAATATAAAAGAGAGGATTCCCCGTGGAAACATCTGCCGCACGGACCGCTCGTGATCGACGATTATATCGGAGATGCGATCGAGAAGGGCGAACATTTTACAACGGCGCAGGGAAAGGGAATCAAGGATGCGTTGAATGCGACCGCACGCTACGGACTGTCGCATCTTCCGAAATCCGTGTATGTGACGGCGCTTAAGATGCTGCTCCTTTATCACATGAAGCCGACCGATGCGGTGGTGCTCTATAACCGCTATATCGGAGACTGGGGAGGCACTTCCACGACATACCGGTTTGAGGCGGTGTCGGACGGCGGCGTGACTGCGGAACTCATCAAAAAGCCGATGACAAAGGTTGTACTTTTTGCACGGGCGGATCACACAGGACTTCAGGAGAAAAGCACCTACGATGTGGCGGCCATCCGGATTGAGGCGCGGGACGAATACGGCAATCTGCTTAGCTTCTTCAATGAGCCGGTAAGCTTTGAGGTGAGCGGACCGGTGGAGCTGATCGGACCGTCCGTCATCTCGTTGGAGGGCGGAATGGGCGGCACTTATATAAAGACGACGGGTGAGAGCGGTGAGGCACGGCTTGTCATCCGGAATGCACAGACCGAACCGGTGGAACTGCACTTTGCGGCAGCGGCAGAGCGACAGAGATTGTAAGAGAAGAGAGGGAACACAGGCAATGGAAGAAAAATCAAAAGTTATTTTTGGCAATCCGATGCCGGATAAGGTATACCGGAAAGCGGTAAAGTCGAAAAAGAAATATGCAAAAAAATTCGGGGACGATGCAGGGGCAGATTATCCTGCAATCGTGAAGAAGAATGAATACATCGGCGATATGCTGGGCGTACATGACATCCGTGTGGGAGAGACGGGAGAAAACGTGGGATTTGACACGGAAAAGGGAATCATCGTCGGCAACATCCGCATGGGATTCGGACATTACCGCATTTCCATGGCGATCGCATCTGCGGCACATTCCATGGGCTATGTACCGTACTGGATGGACTTGAATTCCTACCCGCAGACGACCTGCACAAAAGTTATTGGTGCGCAGAATGATCTGTATTCCCTGGGATCAAGACTTTCCCAGAAGAGCAGACTGTTTAACCGTCTGGTCTGGGAGCCGATGAACTATGAAGGCTTCCGGAAGCTTTCCTACAATGCCGCGGATCAGAAAAACGCGGAACTGATGGCTCCGGTCTATGCGAATGTGCCGAAGGAGATTCCGGTGGTGGCGACACACGTGTGGCCGGCGCAGGCGGCAATCCATGCGGGAATGAAGCATGTGGTCAACGCGATTCCGGACAACTGGCCAATGGCGCTGCATTTATCGGAGGGAAGCATTCACACCGTGCAGACGCATTACGCCTACCAGGGCTACCGCATCTTAAACGGCATGCAGGGAGCTGACGTTCTTCGCCCGATGCCTGAGGATGATCTGATCTATACGGGACATTACATCGACCATGAGCTGGTGAGCAACATCGAGGCGGACTGTGAGACGAGACGGGCGCGCAAGAGAGAGAAAAAGCCGATGCGTTTTCTTCTCACAATCGGAGGAGCGGGAGCACAGAGAGAGATTTTTGCTTCCATCATTAAACATCTGCTCCCTGCGATTCGGGACGGCAGAGTCGCACTGTATGTGAATGTCGGTGATTACCGCAATGTCTGGGAGGAGCTGCTCGGCGAGATCCCGGGAATGAAGAAGTTTGCAACGGAGCATTTTAATAACTGGAAGGATACGACAGAGTTTGCCGCACAGGCACTTACCGGTGAGGTAAGCGGCATCCACGGCTTCTGGCATGAGAATATTTTCGAGGCAGTCTACTGCACGAACCTTCTGATGAGAAGCTGCGATGTGCTTGTGACAAAGCCGAGCGAGCTGGCATTCTACCCGGTGCCGAAGCTGTTTATCAAGCGTGTCGGCGGGCATGAGCAGTGGGGCGCCATCCACTCCGCAGAGATCGGGGACGGCACGTTAGAGTGCAGAGATATTCCGCACACGGTACAGATGCTGGATCTGTTCTTAAACGAGGACGCGCTGCTTAACGATATGTGTGACTGCATCGAGAAGAACAAGGCAGCAGGAATTTACGACGGAGCCTACCGCGTGGTAGAGCTTGCGATGGAGAAGAGATAAGGGGAGCGCGAAGGCGCAGAATTGGAGGATCACATGAAACTGACAGGAAAAGAAAAAGTCTCCTACGGACTGGGAGCAGTCGGAAAAGATATGGTGTACATGCTTTCCGCAAGTTACATACTGTATTATTATCAGGATATTTTAGGGGTGAGTGCGTTTGCAATGGGCGTGATCTTACTTGCAGCGCGTGTGTTTGACGCGTTTAATGACCCGATCATGGGTGTGGTGGTTGCCAAGACAAGGACGAGATGGGGAAAATTCCGCCCGTGGCTTTTGATCGGAACGATTTTAAATGCCATCATGCTCTACCTGATGTTCTCTGCACCGCCGGCACTCGACGGAGGCGGTCTGGTGGCCTATGCAGCAGTCACCTATGTGCTCTGGGGTGTGACGTACACGATGATGGATATCCCTTACTGGTCAATGATTCCGGCGTTTACCGAGGGCGGTAAAGAGCGTGAGGGACTTTCCACGATGGCGCGCTCCTGTGCGGGCGTCGGCTCTGCCATCATCACGATCATCACAATGTTATGTGTATACCGTCTTGGCGGCGGGGATGAGCGCGTGGGATTCAAGTGGTTTGCACTCATCATTGCAATCTTATTTGTACTTTTCACGACGATTACATGTGTCAACGTCAAGGAAAAATCTACGGTCAATGTGGATTCTCCGTCTGTGGGACAGATGTTCCGTGCACTGATTCAGAACGACCAGGCGATGACGGTCGTGATCACCATCGTTCTCATCAACTGTGCGGTCTATACGACCTCAAACCTTGTGATCTATTTCTTTAAATATGACTTCGGCGGCGAGGGCTGGTACAACAGCTACACCTTGTTTAATACGTTCGGCGGAGCGGTACAGATTCTGTCCATGATGATCTTATTCCCGCTGCTGCGCAAATTCATGGGAACCATCCAGGTGTTCTACACGGGATTTGCTATGGCAATCATCGGTTATGTGGTGCTTTTAGTACTGGCATTTACCAATATGTCCAACGTGATACTGCTGTTTATCCCGGGATTTTTCATCTTTGCAGCAAACGGCGTGCTGACAGTGCTGACGACGGTGTTCCTTGCCAATACCGTAGACTATGGACAGCTGAAAAATCACAGACGTGACGAGAGCGTGATCTTTTCCATGCAGACGTTCGTGGTCAAACTGGCGAGCGGCGTGGCGGCACTGATTGCATCGATCTGCTTACAGATCTGCAATCTGAGCAACGATACAACAGATACCGCAGCAGTTGCGACAGCTGCCACATCCTCGGTGGTAGGTCTGCGCATGACAATGACGATTCTCCCGATCATCTGCCTTCTGTGCGGCATTTTCATTTTCCACAAAAAGTATATTCTGACGGAGGAGAAGGTTGCCGAGATCGCAGAGCAGGTCAAGAAAGGGGCATACTAAATGATAAAAGCAGACGGACATATTTTTGTGCTGGAGACGGCGCATACGACATACTGCTTCCGGAGAATGGAGACAGGGCATTTGGAGCATCTGTATTACGGAAGGCACCTGACGCTGCCGGAGCATCCGGCGGAGTGTGATGTTGCTCCGCTGGTGGAGAAGCATACATTTGCACCGGGAAATACGAATCTCTGCGACGGGGAGCATCCGGCGTTCTCTCTGGAGGACATGCGGCTTGAGATGTCCTCCTACGGAAAAGGGGACATCCGCGAACCGTTTGTGGAGATCGTGCACGCGGATGGCAGCACCACTTCGGATTTCCGCTATGAAAGCTATGAGATCACAGAAAAGACGGCGGGGACAGAAAACGGAGATCTCCCGGGAGCTTACGACGAGAAGGGGGAGGCGCAGCGTCTCAGCGTAAGGCTGCGCGACCATTCCTATGATCTTGTTCTGGAACTTCATTATGATGTCTACGCAGAGTGCGATGCGATTGTGCGAAGCGCCGTTCTCTTCAATGAGAGCGGGGAGACGGTCCGTCTGAATCGCCTGATGAGCACCCAGATCGACTTTGATCCGGCAGAGTATGTTTTTACAACCTTTACCGGTGCGTGGGCGAGGGAGATGCACCGCTCCGATACGCGCATGGAGGCGGGAAAACATGTCAATGCGTCCTACACGGGAACCTCCTCCAGCCGTGCCAACCCGTTCGTCATGATTGCAAAGACGGATACGACGGAGGATACCGGGGAATGTTACGGATGCAACCTCATCTACAGCGGCAACCACTATGAGGCGGCGGAAGTGAGCGGCTACGGCAAGATGCGCCTGACTGCCGGCATCAATCCGCAGTCATTTTCCTGGCTGCTGGCTCCGGGGGAGAACTTTGCGGCGCCGGAGGCGGTCATGGCGTATTCCTGCGAGGGCTACAATGGCATGAGCCAGTGCATGCATGCATTTGTGCGGGAGCACATCGTGCGTGGAGCGTTTAAGCACAAGGTGCGTCCGGTGCTGCTTAACAGCTGGGAGGCAGCCTATTTTGACATCAATGAGAGAAAGCTGCTTGCTCTGGCGAAGAAGGCAAAGGAAGCCGGCGTGGAGCTTTTTGTGATGGACGACGGCTGGTTCGGCGAGCGCAATGATGACGCACATTCCCTGGGAGACTGGGAAGTCAACGAGAAGAAGCTTCCGGGAGGTCTCGCGGGACTCGGAAGAAAGATCAAGGAGCTAGGACTGGATTTTGGTATCTGGGTGGAGCCGGAGATGGTGAATGTGAACAGTCATCTCTACCAGGCGCATCCGGACTGGACGATTGAGATCCCGGGGAAACCGCATGCGGAGGGGCGCAACCAGCGCATTCTGGATCTTACGAGAACGGAAGTGCAGGACTATATCATCGAGACGATGACGAAAGTCTTTTCCTCGGCGGAGATCTCCTATGTCAAATGGGATATGAACCGGACGTTTACGGATTACTATTCCGGAGCACTTCCGCCCGAGCGGCAGGGGGAGGTGGCACACCGCTATGTGCTGGGACTGTACCGGTGCATGAGAGAGCTTACCGCGCGTTTCCCGGACATTCTCTTTGAGGGATGCTCGGCGGGCGGCAACCGGTTCGATCTTGGAATTTTATCCTATTTTCCACAGATCTGGGCGTCGGATGACACGGATGCGCTCTGTCGGGCGGAGATTCAGACCGGCTATTCCTACGGCTATCCGATGTCCGTTGTGAGCGCGCATGTGTCGGCGTGCCCCAACCACCAGACGCTCCGCGTGACGCCGCTTGAGACACGGTTCGCCGTGGCGGCGTTCGGCATCTGCGGCTATGAGTGCAATTTCTGTGATCTGTCCCGCGAGGATTTTGCGGCGGTAAAGGCACAGATCGCACTGTACAAACAGTGGCGGGAGGTATTGCAGAAGGGACGGTTTTACCGCGGACGCACATTCGGAGAGGGGGCACATGAAAGTGTACTCTCCCAGAGTGCGGGGAACCAGATGGAGTGGACCTGTGTGTCGGAAGACCAGACCCGTGCGGTCGGTATGCTCATGCAGAAGCTGGTCGTACCGAATACCCAGTATCACAGCTATCACGCGAAGGGATTAAAACCCGATGCGCGGTACCATTTCTATAACCGCAGCTTAAAATACAATATCAAGGATTTCGGGGATCTGGTCAATACCGTCTCCCCGGTACACATTAAGCAGGATTCGCTGGCGCTGGATCTGATCGCCAGATTTAAGAAGATGGACGGGGAGATCGAGGATTGCCATGCTGCCGGAGATATGTTAATGTATCATGGAGTGAAGCTTAAACAGGCGTTCGGCGGAACCGGATACAACAATGAGGTGCGGTATTTTCAGGATTTCGCTGCGCGCATGTATTTTATGGAAGAGGAAAAAGGACATGCAGACAGCGGGAAAGCAGAAAAATAAGAAATACAACGTGAATAGAATCAGAAGCGGGGCAGCGGCACTTTGTGCGGCCCTGCTTCTTTTGCTGTCGGGATGCGGGACGGCATCGGACGGACAGGCGGCAGAGCAGCAGGCGGCACTGTCCGGAGGAGCCTTGCAGGACGGGCAGATGTCGGAATTGCAGATGGCAGAGCAGCAGGAGAATGGTGGCTCACCGACAGAGGAGATGGCAGAGCCGGGGGAAGGACAGACGCCGGACGGAACGCTGTCGGTGACGTTTTTGGATGTCGGACAGGGCAATGCCGTTTTAGTGGAGCAGGGCGGAGCGTATATGCTGATCGACGGCGGCAACAGGGATTACTCCTCGTTTGTGGTAAGCTATCTGAAGGAACAGGGCGTGGAAGAACTCGCCTATGTGATCGCTTCTCACTACGATGCGGATCACTTAAACGGTGTGGTCGGCGCCCTGCACGCATTTTCCTGCGGGCAGGTGCTTGCTCCCGATTACGTGACGGATACCAGAGTCTATGAGTCGTTTGAGCGCGTGATAAAGGAGCAGGATATCGCACTTGCCTACCCGGCGGTGGGAGACACTTACACGCTTGGCGATGCCTCTTTTACGGTGGTCTGCCCAAAAGCCTATGATCCGAAGGAGGATAATGATAATTCCGTCGGAATCCGCCTTGTGTACGGCGACACCAGCTTTTTAATCTGCGGTGACGCCGGAAAAGCCGAAGAGCAGGCGATGCTTGACTCCGGCGTGACGCTGGAGTCGGACGTGTATCTGGCAAGTCATCACGGGAGTGAAGGGTCTTCCTCCGAAGCGTTTATGCGCGCCGTGTCGCCGACGGCGGTCGTGATCAGTGCGGGCGCGGGGAACTCCTACGGCCATCCGACGCGCACGGTACTCGACCGGGTGAAGGCGTGCGGGGCAGCGCTCTACCGGACGGATCTGCAGGGGACCATCACGGTTACAAGTGACGGAAACTCTCTTAGCTGGAGCGTGGACGCGACGCAGGATTACCGGGACGGGGATGAGGTCGCGGCAGGTGCTGCGGACACCACGGGAACATCCGGGACGGCAGATACCGCAGACAGCGCGGCGCAGGCATCCGTGGCGGCAGATACCGCAGGAAGCGCGGCACAGGCATCCGAAGGAGAGACTGCCGCGGGCGGCACAGCGGACGTGACAGGAGCATACGTGCTCAACACGAACACAAAGAAGTTTCACCGGCCATCCTGCTCGAGTGTCGCGCAGATGTCGCCGGAAAACAAGGCGGCATTCTCCGGAAGCAGGGAGGAACTGATTGCAGCCGGATATGATCCGTGCAAGAGATGTAATCCCTGACGGAATTCTGTCTGTACAACAGATGATAAGAGAAATGCAACGATTTTTAACAGAAAGCGTAAAAAATGGAATGGAAGTGCGGTGGAGCAGCCATTCCATTTTTGTTATACTTGAGTTAAAATATAGAGCAAAGGTGGGAAAAATATGAGAAGACACTATCTGGATAACATCCGCTGGATCACGGTGGGGCTCGTGGTCTTATACCATGTGATTTTTATGTATAACAGTGTGGTGACGGCGGGAGTGATCGGGCCGTTTTGGGAGGTACAGTATCAGGATGCCGTGCAGTACCTGCTGTATCCGTGGTTTATGGTGCTGCTGTTTCTGGTGTCTGGAATGTGTGCCAGATATTATCTGGAAGGACATACCGACCGGGAATTTCTTGCGGGAAGAACGAGAAAGCTTCTGGTGCCCTCGACGATCGGCCTGTTCGTGTTCTGGTGGATACAGGGGTATTTCAACATGGCATTCAGCCATGTGTTTGACCAGTCGTGGGAGAAAGTGCCGAAGGCGGTCGGGTATCTGATCATGGTCTTATCCGGAGTCGGGATCTTGTGGTACATCCAGGTGCTCTGGGTATTGTCGGCATTGCTGGTGCTGCTTCGCAAAATAGAAAAAGACCGGTTGTATGCGTTTGGTGAAAAAGCTGCGCTGCCCGTTCTTTTTCTGCTTGTGATTCCCGTCTGGGGAGCTGCCCAGATCTTGAATACGCCGGTGATCTGTGTGTATCGTTTCGGAATATACGGCATCTGCTTCCTTCTGGGCTACTATGTCTTTTCCCATGAAAAAGTGACCGACCGGCTGGCGTGCGTGAGCGTCCCGCTTGCAACCGCGGCTGTGGTGCTGGCAGTTTTTTATGTGCGGTATTATTTTGGGGAAAATTATGCAGAGGAGCCGGTGGTAAACAGTCCGTTTTCCATTTTGTATGGCTGGACGGTGTGTCTGGCAGTCCTGGGAGGAATGAAGCGCTGGGGCAACCGTACGTCGCGAAAGACAGCGTGGCTTTCTAAAAAGAGCTACGGACTGTATCTGTTCCACTATCTGGCACTCTCGGCGGCGGCATATTTTCTGGACCGGTACACCAAAGTTACGGGGGTTGCAGCCTACCTTTTGTCGGGAATTGCAGCCTATGCGGGCGGCTATCTTCTCTATGAGCTGATAAAAAGAATTCCGGTCATAAGATGGTGTGTGATTGGAGAAAAAAAGGAGAGGAAACATGTTCAAAGATAATCTGATGATGCTGCGGAAGATGCGTGGAATGACGCAGGAGGAACTGGCGGAGAAGATTGATGTGTCCAGGCAGACACTTTCCAAATACGAGACGGGAGAGTCCCTCCCGGATGTGGAGAAGAGCCGGCTGATCGCGGAGGTGTTTGATGTGACGCTGGATGAACTGGTCAATTATGAGGGCGGGGAGACACGCCTGCCGTTTCCGCCGAAGGGAAAGCATGCGTTTGGAATGGTGAAGGTCGGTGAAAAAGGGCAGATTGTGATTCCTGCAAAGGCGAGAAAAATTTTTGACATAAAGCCGGGGGATGTATTGATGGTTCTGGGAGATGAAGAACAGGGAATTGCGCTGTTAAAGGAGCAGGATTTTATGGCGATGGTGCAGGCAATGCGGCATATGGAGACGTAAAATTGCGCAATCCGGTGCGCAGAGGATTGCAATATGTAAAATAACACAGGCGAGACCTTCCAGAGCGCAGGTCGGAAGTATTTTATTTGCGCTGGCGTCGGTGATTTATGTGCTTGGTTTTTTGCGGAGTTCTGCCGCATTGCACTGCCAAAAATCATTTACTGGTTTGAGTCGGCATTTTCGGTGTTCTCCATGTATCCGTTGTTTACCACGGAAGAGCTGGATGCTGTGCGCGCTATATGGAATTCGATGAGATTCTGCGCGGACACGGGCAGCGGGTGCCGATCAAGGAAGCAGAGATTCAGAAGTACGCAAAGAAAGTTGCGGCGCTGTACAAGGAGAAGATTGCCCTGCGCCCGGATCACGTAAAGTCTTCCATGTCCATCGGTGCGGTGGTTGTTGACATCGGGAAGCATAATACCGCAAGAGATACGTTTGAGCAGGTTTACCGCAGCGCAGAGACGGTGTGACGCACGGCGCATCAGAGCAGTATTTTTGATCTGCGCAGCAGAAGGAAGCCCAGAATTCCGGTGAGAACATCGGAGACTGCCTGCGCGAGCAGAATTCCCATGTAGCCGAACAGGGAAGAAAAGAGCAGCATACACAACACGAGCAGCACGCCCTGGCGGCTGATGGACGTCAGAAAAGCGGGAAGCGCCATGCCGGCTGCCTGGAACAGTGTGGTGAAGACTAAGATCATGCCGATCACAGGGGCGGTAATCATGAGACAACGGAGCATCAGGGCACCGGAGGCCACGATGACATCATCCTGCATGAAGATGCGGATGATGTGCGGAGCAAAAATACAGGCGGCGGCTGTGAAAACGAGCGCAATGAGAAGCTGCACGAGCAGATCAAAATGCAGAAACTGTTTCAGGCGTTCGCGGTTGTCTGCACCGTAGCAGTAGCCGAGGAGCGGCTGCGCGCCGAAGGCGAACCCGACCAGAATCAGCATGGTGATCATGTTGACTTTTAAGGCAATGCCAAGAGCGGCAACTTTATCAGAACCGTAAGGTAACAGAAAACGGTTGGTGAGGAGTACCGCAAAGCTCTGCATCAGGTTCGTGATGGAAGCCGGAATTCCGATCAGCAGAATGTCACGGACATGACTGGATGAAATATGCATTTCGCGGCAGGACATCGACAGATGCCCTGCCTTTTTGAATACAACCCACACGAGATAGCAGTCGGCAAGCAGATTGCTCAGGATGGTGGCAAGTGCGGCACCGCCGGCACCCATATGCAGAGAGAAGATGAAAATGGGATCTAAAAAAATATTAAACACAGCGCCGATGACGGAACCAATCATGGCATCATTTGCCAGACCTTCTGTGCGGAGCAGATTCCCCGGGACAATATTAAAGATAATGGCAGGGCAGCCGAGAACCAGAAAGCGGTAATAGGCGCCGGCATAGGCGATGGTATCGTCCCTGGCACCCAGAAGATGCAGAATGGGTGTCTGAAAAAGCAGCATCAGAACGGCAACAGCAATGCCGAAGAAGATGGAGCCGAGAAGGCAGAAAGCACTGATCCGCCGCGCGGTGTCATAATCTTTTTTCCCGAAAAGTCTTGAGATGGCGGAACTTCCGCCAAGCCCGAAAATATCACCGAATGCAATCATGAGACTGAACACCGGGGCGCAGAGAGAGACGCCGGCGACGAGGCTGGTGTTCTGGGTCTTTGCAATAAACCATGTGTCGACCATATTGTATACAAGGCTGATGACCATGCCGAACACCACAGGCAGAGCCATCTTGAAATAGGCTTTCGGTACGGGCATTGTTTCAAATACATCATTGTTCATCTGAGAGCTCCTCCATTTCCTGTAACAGGATCAATGCTTAAAGTATATCATATTGATAGAAAAAGGTGACGGGAAAATAAAAAACTTCTTGACATTGCCACATTAGTGCGATAAACTACTGACAAATAAATGAGAAATCGTTGAGCAAAAGGAGTACACTGTACGATTCTTCACAGAGAGCCTGGGGCGGTGGGAGCAGGCAGGATAGTATGGATGGAATGGATTTGCGAGAGCAAAGTGAAAGGCGGATAACAGCAGTCGAGTAGCGGAAGCCGTGTCCTCACGTTACAGGGGTACGATATAGAGAACATCTGTATCTGAGAGTCTATACATGATTGGTGGCGGATATTTCCAGTTTGGAGGTATCCGCTTTTTGTATCTTCTGTCAGATGAGTCCGGTGAGGACGGCTGATAAAAAGAGAGAAGCTAAGCATGGCAAGAGAAGAAGGGTGGCACCACGAGACATTCGTCCCTGATCCGGTTTACCGGGTCAGGGATTTTTTTTAATTCATGGGAAATTACGTCCAATGAATTAAAAAGCCCTCCGGTCAGGATTCTTTCTTGATGGGACGCATTTTCTATGAATTAAAAGAAGAAAGAGGAGGATTTATGAAGCGCATCTATAAGGTCTACAAGAAAACAGTCAGCATTGTGAACGAGACGCCGATGGCGATGTACGAGAATCTGGTCGGAAGCAGAAAGGGATTTCTGCTCGAGAGCTATGACAAGAACTATGACCGGTATACGTTTTTGGGGGAACCGGAGGAACTGATCTCCTCGGAGGGGGAGTCGCTTGTCATCACAAAAAAGAGCGGGGAGCGCGAGGTGCGCAGGGGCAATCCGTTAGCGCTGTTAAAAGAATATTATGACGAATTTGAGACTCATAAGGAGAATGACGAACTGAATTTTTCTGGCGGACTGGTGGGCAATGTCGGCTACGATTTTATCCGCTACTCGGAAAAACTGCCGGAGAAGAATCCGGATGAGATCGGGATTGAGACGATTCAGCTGATGTTGATGAAAGCGTTTATCGTGATGGACTATGTGGCGGAGACGCTGACCGCGGTTGTCTTAGAGGAGGAGACGGAGGAAGGAAGAAAGCGTGCCGGCGTGACGGCGGAAGAGATGATCCGTCGCGCCATGCATCCGGAGCAGACAGAGGGAGGATGTGACAGCAGATGTGAAGAGAACACCGGGCACGGGATGAAAGAGGCGGCGCAGCCGAAGGGCGGAAAAAAGGACGGTGTGATCCGCAAAAAGTCGGATACGCTTGCCGCTTACAGCGCGAAGGTGGAGAAGATCAGACACTATATCAGAGAAGGACATATCTTTCAGACGGTGCTCTCCCAGCGCTGGACGGTGGAGACCGGACGCGACGGTTTTTCCCTCTATAAGGAGCTTCGCGAGTTGAATCCGTCGCCGTATCTTTATTACTTCCAGTTCGGTAATTTTGAGGTGATCGGAAGTTCTCCGGAGATGTTAGTAAAACAGCAGGGAAAGCGCGTATTTACCTGCCCGATCGCAGGGACCAGACCGAGAGGAAAGACAGCGGAGGAGGATGAAGCGCTGCGCAGAGAACTTCTGGCAGATGAGAAAGAGCGTGCCGAGCATGTGATGCTGGTGGATCTGGCGCGAAACGATATGGGGCGCATCTCGGAATTCGGAACAGTCAAGGTCACAGATTTTATGAATGTGCGGAATTATTCCCATGTCATGCACATCGTATCCATGGTGGAGGGAAGGAAAAAGGGCAGCTATCATCCGTTTGATCTGCTGGCATCCTTCCTGCCGGCTGGAACGTTAAGCGGTGCACCCAAGATCCGGGCGATGGAGATCATTGAGGAACTGGAGGAGGTGCGGCGCGGGCTCTACGGCGGCGCGACCGGTTATGTCGATTTTTCTGGTGATATGGATTTCTGCATCACGATCCGCACGATGATCAAGAAGGGCAGAGAGGTCTATCTGCAGGCGGGCGCGGGAATCGTCGCGGACTCCGTGCCGGAAAAAGAATATCAGGAATGCTGCAACAAAGTGATGGCGCTTGCAAGAACACTTCTGGAGGAGGAAAACTTATGATTCTTTTGATTGACAACTATGATTCCTTTACCTATAACCTCTATCAATATATCGGAACCTTCACGCCGGACATCCGGGTGGTACGCAACGATGCCATTACGATCGGGGAGATAGAAGATATGCGGCCGGAGCGCATTGTGCTTTCACCGGGACCTAAAAGCCCAAAAGAGGCGGGAATCTGCATGGATGTCGTAAAACATTTCTACAATAAAATACCGATTCTTGGCATCTGTCTCGGACATCAGTGCATCGGTGAGGCGTTCGGAGGAACCGTGAGTTATGCGAAGACGCTATTCCATGGAAAACAGTCCGAAGTCACACACTGCCTGGACGGTGTTTTTACCGGAATCGACACGCCGGTTAAGGTGGCAAGGTATCATTCCCTGGCGGTGCTAAGAGACGATCTGCCGGAGTGTCTGAAAGTCACCGCACAGACCGCGGACGGCGAGATTATGGCGATGCGGCACAAAGAGTATCCGGTGGTCGGTCTCCAGTTTCACCCCGAGTCCATCTACACGGAACACGGAAAGCGGATGATCGAGAATTTCCTGTCGGGTGTCATTTAAGGGAGGAGCAGCGTATGATACTGGATCAGATTGTGAGTGATAAAAAAAGAAGACTGCCGGAGCATAAGAGACGGATACCGGAGCAGGAGATGCGAAAGCTGGCGGAGGCATATGAGGGCAGCCATCATGATTTTAAGGGAGCGCTTGAGGGAGATGTCATTTCCATCATCGGAGAGTTCAAAAAGGCGTCCCCAAGTCTTGGGAAAATTAAAAGTAAGATTAACTTATTAGATAGAGTTGAGGAATGCAATGCTTCTGTGGATGCGATCTCCTGCCTGACGGAGGAGGATCACTTTGACGGAAGCACGACGTACTTAGAACAGATCCGGCAGATGACCAATCTTCCGATCCTGCGCAAGGATTTCATGATTGATCCGTACCAGTTCTATGAGGCGCGGGCGATCGGTGCAGACGCGGTGCTTCTCATTGCGGCAATCCTGGACGATGTGCAGATGCATGACTTTTACCAGCTTGCCGGGGAGCTGGGGCTGGATGCGTTAGTCGAGGTGCACGACGAGGCGGAGATGGAGCGGGCGTTAAAGCTGGATGCAAAGATCATAGGCGTCAATAACCGCAACCTGAAGGATTTTTCCATCGACCTGCACACGACGGAGCGTTTAAGCCGCATGGTGCCGCAGGAGAAGCTTCTGGTGGCGGAAAGCGGCATCGTATCGGATGAGGATGTGGAGTTCTTAAAGGCATGCGGCGTGGACGCATTTCTGATCGGGAGAGCCTTTATGGAGGCGGAGCACCCGGGAGAGGTGGCAGCGCGCTGGAAGCAGCGGTAGGGAGGATGGACATTGACGAAGATCAAGATCTGCGGCATCACAGGAGAGGATGAGATAGCAGCGCTCAATGAGACAGGTGTGGATTACGCCGGATTCGTGCTGTACGAGAAAAGTAAACGTTATGTCACAGTGCAGAAATCAAGACAATTATTTGAAAAATTAAATAAAGATATAAGAAAAGTGGCTGTAGCGGTAGCGCCGGAGAGCGAGTTGATTGAGGAGATCGGGCGTGCAGGGTTTGAGCTGCTGCAGGTGCATGGCGTGGACGCCGCAGAGGCGGAGCGGATCGCAGCGCAGACGAAGCTGCCGGTGTGGCTGGCAGTCAACCTCCGTGATCCTGCCGAGGTTCGCCGATGGCGCAGAGAAGAATATCACCGGATTGCCGGGATTGTACTCGATGCCGGGGAATACGGCAGCGGAAAGACGTTCGGATGGGAGCAGAACGGACAGGATGAGATGTGCTGCGCCGTGCGTGCATTCCGGGAGGAACTGCTGGCAGAGGGGCGTACCTTTGTGCTGGCAGGCGGACTTGACGCGGAGAATGTGGCGGAGGGAATCAGAATCTTTGCCCCCGATGTCGCAGATGTCAGCAGCGGCGTGGAAGTGTTGTGCGATGGAATGAGAACAAAAAGTTTAATCAGGATTAAAAAATTTAAGAAAGCCGTGCAAAAAACAGAAGGCGTGTGAGCAGGAAGAAGACGGTGCGGCGGAACGTGATCAGGAAAGGAAAGACGAGACATGAACAGGAAAGCATATTACGGAGCATTTGGCGGACAGTATGTGGCGGAGTCACTGATGAATACCCTCGAGGAACTGGATGCGGCATTTGAGGAAGCCATCCGCGATCCGGAATTTCTCGAACAATACTACTACTACTATCTGAAACAGTATGTCGGGAGAGAGACACCGCTGTATTACGCGGAGCGTCTCAGTGAAAAGTACGGCATGAAAATGTACTTAAAGCGCGAGGATTTAAATCACACCGGCGCACACAAGATCAACAATGTGATCGGACAGATCCTGCTGGCGAAGCGCATGGGCAAGAAAAAGGTGATCGCAGAGACCGGAGCGGGGCAGCACGGCGTGGCGACGGCGACCGGTGCGGCACTTTTTGATATGGAGTGTACGGTCTATATGGGAGCCGAGGATATCAAAAGACAGGCGTTAAATGTGATGCGCATGGAGATGCTCGGCGCGAAGGTTGTCAGTGTCACATCGGGAAGCAATACACTAAAGGATGCGACCAACGAGGCGATCCGTACCTGGGCAAAGACGGCGGAGGATACCTTTTACATCATCGGTTCTGCTGTGGGACCGTATCCGTATCCGAAGATGGTAAAAGAGTTTCAGAGCGTCATCAGCCGCGAGGCGAAAAAACAGATCCTTGCGGCGGAGGGAAAGCTTCCGGATGTCGTGATGGCATGCGTGGGCGGCGGATCGAACTCCATCGGCATGTTTGCGGATTTTATTGAGGAGAAGGGGGTAAAGCTGATCGGCGTGGAGGCAGCCGGAAAGGGAATCGAGACTGGGGAACACGCGTCGGCGATGGCGCTCGGCGAGCCGGGAGTTCTGCACGGCATGCGTTCCTACCTGCTGCAGAATGCGGACGGCAATGTCCAGCTTGCACATTCCATCTCAGCGGGACTGGATTATCCGGGCGTCGGTCCGGAACACGCGTACTTAAAGGAGAGCGGACGTGCGGAATATGTGGCAATCCGGGATGATGAGGCGATGGATGCGCTGATGGAGCTGTGCAGACTGGAGGGAATCATTCCTGCGATCGAGAGCGCCCATGCAGTCGCCTATGCGATGAAGTACGCGAGGGAGCGCAAAGAGGCGGTCGGTGAGAAGCAGGCGGCAAAGGAGACTATGGTCATCTGTCTGTCGGGTCGCGGCGACAAGGATGTCAATACGATCGCAGATTATCTTGCAGGAAAAGGATATTTAAATTGAGCCGGAAAGTTGTCCGGTGAGGGAGGATATGACAGATATGAATCGAATAGAAGCGCGCATGAACGCCTGCAGCAAAAAGCAGGAGAAAGCATTTATTACTTATATTACCGCGGGACTGCCGGATCTGGCAGCCACAAAAGAAATCATCCGGGCGCAGGAGCGCGGCGGCTGCGACGTGATTGAGCTTGGCGTGCCGTTTTCCGATCCGGTGGCGGACGGACCGGTCATCCAGGACGCATCGTACCGTGCGATCTGCGGCGGGGTGAATGTGAAGAAGATTTTTGCAATGATGCAGGAACTGCGCACGGAGGGTGTGACGGTACCGATCATTTTCATGATGTATTACAACACGATCCTGCACTACGGTGTGGAAGCGTTTGTGAAAAAATGCAATGAGGCGGGGGTGGACGGACTGATCGTTCCGGATCTGCCGTTTGAGGAACAGGAGGAACTGATGACAGCGCTAGACGCATCGGATGATACGATCTTAATCCAGCTCGTGTCACCGGTGTCCGGGGCGCGGATTATGAAGATTCTCGCCGGGGCGCGGGGATTCGTCTACTGCGTATCGTCCATGGGTGTCACGGGACAGGGAGCGGAGTTTCACAAGGAGGTAAGAAGCTATCTTACCGCAGTCCGTGATGCGACGGATCTGCCGGTGATGATGGGGTTTGGCATCCGGACGGCGGCGGACGTTCTGCCGCTTGCGGATCTGGTCGACGGAGCGATCGTCGGAAGTTATTTTATCAGGCTGCTGGAGGAGCAGGGCTTTGCGCCGGAGGCGGCGGAGACATACTGCCGGACCTTTAAAAAGGAACTGAACGCATAGAGAAGGAAAAAGGGATGAAAGAATATATTGCAAAGGTTGCTGAGGGAGAGAATCTGACTGAGGAAGAAGCAAAAAAGGCGATGGACGTCATGTTAAGGGGTGATGCGACGCAGGCGCAGATCGCGGCGTTTCTGGCACTGGAGCGCGTGAAGGGTGAGACGCTGGATGAACTGGCAGGATTTGCGGTGGTGCTCCGCGACAAGGCGGAGACGATTACCCCGAAAGTTGACAATTATATTGATCTGGTGGGAACTGGCGGAGACCGCACATTTACCTTTAACGTGTCCACTACGTCGGCGCTCGTGGTGGCTGCGGCGGGACTTCCGGTGGCAAAACACGGAAACCGCTCCATCTCGTCGAAATCGGGCGCCGGGGATGTGTTAGAGGCGCTCGGCGTCAATATCATGGCAGACCCGAAGAAAGTGGAGGAGTGTGTGGAGAAGACCGGAATTGGTTTCATGTTTGCGCAACTTTTTAACAAGTCCATGCGCTATGTCGGGCAGGCGCGCAGCGAGATGGGAATCCGTACCGTCTTTAATATCTTAGGACCGCTCGCTAATCCGTCCCGCGCAAAAAATATGGTGGTCGGTGTCTACAGTCCGTCACTCACGGAAAAGGTAGCGACGGCGATCAGCAGACTTGGGGTGGAGCGCGCGTATGTAGTCAGCGGTGAGGACAACATGGATGAGATTACGCTGACAGGAGCGACCACGGTATCCGAGATCCGGGATGGAGCGGTGACAACATTTACCATCACACCGGAGCAGTTCGGTATGAAGCGCGTATCGCTGGAGGAGCTGCGTGGCGGAAGCGGCGGGGAAAACGCAAAGATTACGAGAGCCATTCTGGACGGAACGGAGCGCGGCGCCAAGCGTGACATCGTTCTTTTGAACGCAGGTGCAACTCTTTATGTCGGAGGGGTTGCGGAATCTATGGAAGCGGGTGTAAAATTAGCGGCAGAGGCGATCGATAGCGGCGCGGCAGCACGGAAGCTGAAGGAGCTGGTTCGCGTCTCAAATACATAGAGAAAAGGAATCAGAAAGATGATACGGTTTAACAGTGATTACACAGAGGGATGCCATCCGGCGATCTTAGAGAGACTTGCGGCAACCAACATGGAACAGACCCCGGGATATGGGGAGGATATATATTGTGCGGCAGCTGCGGAGCAGATAAAAGAGGCGTGCGCCGCACCGGAGGCAGCGGTGCATTTTCTGGTGGGAGGAACACAGACGAATGTGACAGTGATTTCGGCTGCATTAAGACACTATCAGGGTGTGATCACTGCGGTGACCGGACACATCAACGTACATGAGACGGGAGCACTGGAGTCCTGCGGACACAAGTGCCTTACGATCGAGACGGCGGACGGCAAACTGACAGCAGAACAGATTGCTGCATATACGGACGCGCATTATGCTGACGCAAGTTTTGAACACACGGTTCAGCCGAAGATGGTCTATATTTCCAATCCGACGGAGATTGGCACGATCTATAAAAAAGCGGAGCTGGAGGCGATCTATGATGTCTGCAAAGAGAGAGGGCTTTATTTGTTTTTAGACGGTGCAAGACTGGGCTACGGTCTTACATGCCGGGAAAATGATCTGACACTTGCCGATGTGGCGGCACTCACGGATGTCTTCTACATCGGAGGAACCAAGGTCGGAGCGCTCTTTGGCGAGGCGGTTGTGATCACAAACGAGGAATTGAAGCGCGATTTCCGTTACAATATCAAGCAGCGGGGCGGCATGCTGGCAAAAGGCAGACTGCTCGGCATCCAGTTCCTCACGCTATTCGAGGAGAAAAGGTATTTTGAGATCTCGGCGCACGCATCAAGGCTTGCGGAAAAGATTCATGATGAGCTAAAGGACATGGGCGTAAAATTCTATGTGGACTCGCCGTCGAACCAGCAGTTTGTGATACTTCCGGATGCGGTGCTTGAAAAGTTAAAAGACGATTTTGCATTTGAATATCAGGCGCGTGTGGACGATGCGCATAGCGCCGTCCGCATCTGTACCTGCTGGGCAACCAAAGAGGAAAACGTGGAGGCGCTTCTTGCTGCACTGAGGGGATTATTACAATAGAACGGAGAGAGAGTATGCAGCAGAAGAAACGTATTTTATTACTGGCAACCGGAGGAACGATTGCGTCCAGAAAATCGGATAACGGCTTAAAACCGCAGATTACACCGGAGGAGCTGATCGAGTATATTCCGCAGGTAAAAGAGATCTGCGATGTCGAGGCGGTTCAGCTTTTAAATCTGGACAGCACCAACATGGAGCCGGCGCACTGGAAACTCATGGTTCATGCGATTTGGGAGCACTACGACGATTTTGACGGATTCGTGATTGCCCACGGGACAGATACGATGGCGTACACGGCAGCGGCGCTTTCCTATATGGTGCAGAACACGAAAAAGCCGATTGTGATTACCGGTGCGCAGAAGCCGATCGACCTGGAGATCACGGACGCGAAGTCGAACCTGATCGACAGCTTTTTATATGCTGCCGATGACCGCTCACAGGGGGTACAGATTGTGTTTGATGGAAAAGTCATCGCCGGAACCCGCGCCAAGAAGGTGCGGTCCAAGAGCTACAATGCATTTTCCAGTATTGACTATCCGTCGCTCGCCGTGATACAGGACATGAATATTATGCGCTATATCCCCATGCTTCCGTACGAGGAGGAAGTCCGGTTCTATGAGAAGCTGGATGAAAACGTCTTCCTGATGAAGCTGATCCCGGGAATCCGTCCCAAGGTGTTAAAGAGTATTTTTGAAAATTATGACTGTATCATTGTGGAGAGCTTTGGCGTGGGCGGTATACCGCAGTCTATCGCAGAGGAGTTTTACCGGCTGTGCCAGGAGCATCCGGACAAGCTGGTGGTCATGGCGACGCAGGTGGCGCACGAGGGAAGCGATATGACGGTCTACGAGGTCGGCCACAACATGAAAGAATATTGCCGCTTCTTAGAGTCCTACGATATGACGTTAGAGTCCGTGATTGCGAAGGTGATGTGGATGCTTGGCAACTATGATATATCGTCCTGTGATATCGAGGAGGTTTTCTATCACAGTATCAATTACGACCTGATTTTTGGAAAGAACCGGAAATGCAATTAGAGGATTGTCAACCGCAAGATAAAACAGGTTGACAATCGACAAAAAAGTGTTATGATTGTTTTTGCAGACAGAGAGACCCACAGGGGATTTCTGCGCGAAAAACAGCAGGAAAGAGCGGTAAAATATGCGATTCCTGCGGAAACGAGGAGAATCATGAAGATTTCAACAAAGACAATTGTAACAGTGGGTATGTTTACGGCAGTGCTTAGCGTGTTGTCCATCTTGACGATCCCGATGCCGACCGGCGTTCCGGTGACACTTCAGACTTTTGCAATGGCGCTGTGCGGCTATGTGCTCGGCTGGAAAAAGGGAACATCATCCACATTGATCTATATCCTGCTCGGTACAGTAGGCGTTCCGGTGTTTGCGGGAATGACAGGCGGACCGTCCTGGCTTGCCGGCTACAGCGGCGGATTTATCTGGGGATTCATTTTCCTGACAATGCTCTGCGGCGTGGGCATGGCACAGAAGCAGATCTGGCTCCGCGTGCTGTTAGGACTTGCCGGTCTTGCTGTGTGCCATCTGCTCGGTGTCATTCAGTTCGCCATCGTGGCTGCCACACCGTTTCCGGCTGCTTTCGTAGCGGTATCTGTTCCTTACATTGTGAAGGACGTGATCTCCGTTGTGGGCGCGTATCTGGTGGCAATTCCGATCCGCAAGGCGCTTGCAGCAGGAAATATTCTGGAAGAGAAGACAAAAGCGGCAGTTTAGGAGTGTACAGTTGCTATGGCAGACAAATTCAGAGGACATCACATCGTCTGTACTTCGCTCTATGAGGGAAAAGGCTACAGCGGTGCGTTTTGTGAAAATATGACGGCGGTGGTGGAACGCCTGCGAAAAGATCCGGACGAGGAACTTCTTCTGGTGGCGGAACCGGATATGATCTGTGCAAACTGTCCGAACCGGACGGAGACGAACGAGTGCGTCCACAACCACAACCGTGTCGTGAACAAAGACCGCCGGGTCATCGAATTCTTCGGACTCGAGGAGAACAGGGTCTATACATACCGCGAGATGTGCAGACACGCACGCGCGGCCATGAACATGGATTTCTTTATGGAGAACTGTGGAAAATGCGACTGGCGCAAGCAGGGGCTCTGCAAGTACGAAGATCTGCTCGCACAGCTCGACCGTTGTATCGAGAAAGAATAGGAGATAGAAAAGCGCTGCCACACGAGGCGCTGATTAGCATGAGTGACAGGATAGGAGATTAGAGGGCACAAAGTTCCGAATGTATCTGCCAAGGCAGATCTTTGAAGTAAAATCTGAGTATTTCTTCCATGCCGCGTCTGACATCCTATTCTGTGTCTTTGCCACGTCTGGACAATCCACAGAGTGTGTCCGACAAGCCGCAGACAATGGGCGGGCGTTCTAGCGCCCCTAATCGAATTGCTTCACAGACAATATAAAACCGCGCGAACCGAAACTCGCTGCCATCTGCCATTAAAAAAAGGCAGATGGCAACTCAAACATCGGCTTCGCGCGGTTATGTTTTGTTCAGCAATTCGGTAAGGGGCACACGAACACCCTAAAATTGTCTGCCGGCCTGCGGACACAGTCCGTGGAGTGCTCCAGACTTGGAAAGACACGGATCATCAAAGATGCCGGACGCGGCATGGTTAGAAATACCGGATTTTACGGTCAGATCTGTCTTGGACAGATATCATCCGGAACGTTTGGCTCCTATTTTTCCAGGTATCACTCATAATAATCAGCGCCTCGTGTGGCAGCGCTTTTCTATTCCTGTCTAGTGCGTCTTCTTGTTGATATAGTTGGTCTTGTATTTGGAGTAGACGATCTTCTGGCTCTGGTAGAGACCAAAGTAGCCAGACAGCATATAGCTGAACGCGATGGCGAGAAGGAAATACGGCATACCGTCATATCCAAACAGCTCAAAGCTGATGAGCAGTGAGGTGATCGGGCAGTTTGTCACGCCGCAGAAGACTGCGGACATGCCAACCGCTGTGCACAGGGTCGGCGAAAATCCAAGAACATTTCCGAACAGACAGCCGAATGCCGCTCCGGTAAAGAGAGACGGGACGATCTCGCCGCCTTTGTATCCTGCGCCGAGTGTGGCGGCGGTAAAAAGCATTTTCAAGAAGAACGCCTCCGGGCGGACGGTACCGTCCATGCAGCGGGCGATGATGTTGATGCCCGTACCGTTGTAGGTCTGATCTCCGACGAGCAGTGTCAGCACGACGACAATGCATCCACCGGCGAAGACGCGCAGATAGGGATTTTTGAAAAACTTCTTATACAGATGATCTGAACCGTGCAGCATCACGCAGAAGAGAATGCTCACCAGCGCACATAAGATGGCGAGGATGGAAATTTCAACGGCGGAGCCGATCGTAAAATCCGGAATTTTTCCGAGCGGGAAGCCGTCCGGGCTTACGCCGAACGAGGTGGCAATCGCGTGGGCGATCAGCGAGGAGATCACACATGGCACGAGGGCGGCATAGTACATGATGCCGACACTCACCACCTCCATGGAGAAGATGGCGGCTGCCATCGGAGTGCCGAACAGCGCGGAAAACGCAGCGCTCATACCGCACATGATCATGATGTGCTTGTCCTTCTCATCAAAATGAAACAGACGTCCCAGACCGTTTCCAATACTGCCGCCGAGCTGCAGGGCAGCACCCTCACGGCCGGCAGAACCGCCGAACAGGTGGGTGATCAGCGTCGAGATAAAAATGAGCGGCGCCATGCGCAGCGGCAGTTCATCGCCGGAATGGATGGCGGAGAGTACAAGGTTTGTGCCGGTATCGCGCTCATCGTGAAGCAGGCGGTAGGCACCTACAATGAGAATACCTCCGACCGGAAGCAGGAAAATAAGCCACGGATTTTTGGTGCGGACGAGCGTGACGAGCGCCATGCACAGATAAAAAAGTGTGCCCACAGATCCGACCAGCACACCGGAGAGGATGGCGAATACCACCCATTTCAGGGAAGTCTTTAAGCGGTTGACATTGTGGGTTATCTTATGTTTGATGATCTCTTTCATAATTGGATGTGATTCCCTTTCCATAACATACTCTTATATCTGAATTTTAGCATTTTCCAAACAGATTTACAATAGTATGCCGCTATGGTTGTTCCGTCAGTCATGCGCTGGCGGACGCACTGATGTGACAAGGAAAGTTGTCAAAAAGTATTGACAACTTTCCTTGTCATATCTATAATAACGGTGTGAGAAAATGTGCCGCAAAGAAAGCGGTGCGTTGTGTGAAAAGCACATCGGGATATGGAGGATTTATGCCATTATACAATCATTTAAAAGAATATCGGGCAAAAATCAACGTTAATCAGCATGAGATGGGACAGTTGGTCGGAGTATCCAGGCAGACCATCAGTCAGATCGAGCGCGGGGATTATTCGCCGTCGGTGACGTTGGCGCTCAAGATTGCAAAAGTGTTTGAGGTTCCGGTGGAAGCCATTTTTACCTATGAGGAAGAATCGGAGAAAGAAAAATAGCAGGCAGGGAGGAGAAGCGTATGACAGACGGGACAGAGAAATGCAACCCGAAGATTGAGGAGAATCAGAGAGAGGACAGACGGGCATTCCGCAAGTTTATCGTGCTCCTTTTGGCAGCTATGGTTGTGGGCGGGATAACAGGCGCGTTTTCGACTATGGCAGCCAAGGGGCAGGCGGATATCGGCGCAGGAATCACAGCGGGACTTCAAAAGATCGCACCCTATGCAAATCTTGTGATCGCGGCAGCTCTGGCTGTGTGGATGACGGGAATGCTTCGCGGTGCCAGAGCAGAGTACAGGCGCTGGGACGGCGAGGAAGAGCAGTTGATCGAAAAGATCGAGCGGAAACTGGGCATTGGTGTGATTGTCACGAATGTGGCGCTCATTGCCGGATTTTTCTTTTTTGCAGCCGGCATGAAGTCCACCGGCATAGACAGCGGCTGGGAGGAAGAGATTCCGTGGGTGAAAATAGCAGCCACATTTCTCGGGCTGATTGCGGTTATGGTCGTAACGGTGATCGCTCAGAACCGGATTGTCAATTTTACAAAGGAGATCAATCCGGAAAAGAAAGGGAGCGTTTACGATCTGAAGTTCCAGAAGACGTGGATCGCAAGCTGCGATGAGGCGGAACAGCTGCAGATATACCGCGCGGCGTTCCGTGCCTACACCGCAATGAATTATGCGGCGCTCGGAATGTTTCTGGTCTGCTTTATCGGGATGCTGTCCTGGAATTTCGGGCTGCTTCCGATTACGATGGTGCTTTTTGTCTGGCTGACAGGCGTAATCGTCTATGGGGTAGAGAGCCTTCGCATGACGGGAGGACGATAAGATCTTTGATCAGACAGAATGTGCGGGATGAAAGGTTGCCGCAATAAGCATAGCGTGTGTTGCTTTGATAAGTAATATTACAGGAATACTAGAGAACAAAAAAGTT